>Ga0180436_10000491_pt1 | contig 40886 bp, 39 predicted proteins | sample SS_ome_2_FD_132434 | JGI IMG/M metagenome (GOLD analysis project Ga0180436, IMG submission 132434) | Hypersaline lake sediment archaeal communities from the Salton Sea, California, USA - SS_3_S_2 metaG | ecosystem: Environmental > Aquatic > Non-marine Saline and Alkaline > Hypersaline >... | reverse complement strand
TGCTCGCCGGCCACGCCGCGAATTCCTACCTGTATGGCTGGTATGCCGCGCTCGTCACGCTCGCAGCGGTGCGTCTGGTCGGCTTCTGGCGTTTTCGCATCCGCCACGGCGGCGCCGCTGATCTCGCCTTCTGGTCGCGCTTCAACCTGCTGAGCGCCACGCTCGCGGGTGTGCTGTGGGGCGCGGCGGGGCTCCTGTTGTTCGATGGTGACAGCATCGCGCACCAGGCTTTCCTCGCGCTCGTCGTGTGCGGCATGTGCGCGGGAGCAGTGAGCACCCTGGCCGTGCAGTTGCCCGCCGCGGTGCTGTTCGTCACCACCGCCACCTTGCCGCTCGCGTTTCGCTTCGCGCACGTCGACCACGAGTTCGGCGTCCCGTTCGCATTCCTCGTCGTGCTGTTCATGCTGATGCTGCTCGTCGCAGCCGCTCGCTACGCGCGCAACTATCGTGACGCTCTGGCGGAAAGCCTGCGGCGCGAAGCAGCGGAGCAGGAACTCGCCCAGATCGCGTACTACGACCCGCTCACGCAACTGCCCAATCGCCGCCTGTTCATCGACCACCTGACGCGCGCGGTGGCTGCGGCACGACGACATGGTAAGCAGCTCGCCGTATGTTATTTCGATCTCGACGATTTTCGTCGCATCAACGAGCGCCACGGTCATGCCATGGGCGACCGGGTACTGATGCAACTCGCGCGGGTACTGTGTGACTCCGTACGTGCCGGCGACGTCGTCGCCCGTTGGGGCGGTGACGAGTTCGCGGTGCTGCTGACAGGCATCGAGGATCCCCGCGCCTGCACCGGAATGCTCGAGCGCCTGGTCGGCGTAATCTCGGCACCGCAGGACCTCGATGGCGTCACCTGCCAGCTCAACGCGAGCATCGGCGTCACGCTCGCGCCGAGCACGGAGGACGACGCCGATGCGCTGTTGCGCCAGGCTGACCAGGCCATGTACCTGGCCAAGCGCGCCGGGCGCAACGGCTATCACATTTTCGACGCCGAGCATGACGGCGCCAGCCGCCGCCAGGGCGAGCTGCGCGCCGCGCTGAGCGACGCGCTCGCCGGCGCCCAGCTCGAACTGTACCTGCAACCCAAGGTCGACATGGTCCGCGGGGCGGTCTACGGTGCGGAAGGCCTGCTCCGCTGGCGCCACCCCGAACAGGGACTGTTACCGCCGGGCGCGTTCCTGCCCGACTGGGAACAGGACGCGATGATGATCGAGGTCGATCGATTCGTGCTCGAGCGCGCGTGCACCCTCATCGAAGGCTGGCTCGCGGCCGATCTCGATCTGGTGCTCAGTGTCAACGTTTCTTCGTGGCTGCTGCACGATGACGGCTTCATTCCGTTCCTCGAGGCGCTGTTTGCCGCTCACCCGCGAACGCGTGGCCTGGTCGAAATCGAAGTCACCGAGACGCGCGCGCTCGATGACATCGGGCGCGTTTCCGAGATCATGCGGGGCTGCGCCGCGAGCGGCGTGCGCTTCGCGCTGGACGATTTCGGCACCGGCTTCTCGTCCCTGGTCCACCTGCAGCGGCTGCCGGTCAACGTGCTCAAGATCGATACGGACTTCGTCATCGGCATGCTCGACGACGAGCACGACCGCAACCTGGTACGCGGCATCATCGGGCTGGGCCAGGCGCTCGGCAAGGAAGTCGTCGCAGAAGGCGTCGAAACCATCGCTCACGGCAGCGCCCTGATAGGCTTCGGCTGCCGCCGCGCACAGGGCTACGGGATTGCGAGACCGATGCCGGCGAGCGAGTTCGTGCGCTGGGTCGAGGACTACCGTGTCCCGCCTGCGTGGGCGGCCGGAGCGCCAAGCGTCGAGCCCCTGGGGACGCGCCAGGCGACGGCCCAGGCGTCCGCGTGAACGGCCTTGCCCGGCAGCGCGGATCCGAGGCTGCTAGCGCGCCAGCACCAGCCACAGCCAGCTGGCAACGCCGGCCAGCAGCGCGAGCCAGGCACCGATCATGCACAGGCGGGCGGTGCGGCTCAGGGTCAGGCGAATGTTCTCATGCGCGGCACGTGCCCGACAGTCGGCCCAGACGCCGGGCGGGATGAGCCGGATAGCCAGGGCCAGCCCTAGTGGCACCAGGACGAGATCGTCGAGCAGTCCGATCACGGGGATGAAGTCGGGCACGAGGTCGATGGGGCTCAGGGCATAGGCCACCACCAGCCACACCAGCAGTCGCGTCGTGCGCGGCACCCGCTCGTCGCGGGCCGCGAACGCCACCGCGACCAGCTGGCTCTCGAGCCCACGAGCCCAGCGCCTGAGCACGCCCGGGCGCGCGGCGCGCTCGCGACGGCCGTCGAAGAATGTGGCCACGGGGCCCGCCTACTGGTGCAGGGCGCCGAGAACCGCGTCGAGGCTCTGCTTGGCGTCGCCAAACAGCATGCGCGTGTTCTCGCGGAAAAACAGCGGGTTGTCGACGCCGGCGTAACCGCTCGCCATGGAGCGCTTGAGCACGACCGTCGTGCTCGCCTTCCACACTTCGAGCACCGGCATACCGGCGATGGGGCTGCCGGGCTCGTCCTGCGCGGAGGGATTGACGATGTCGTTCGCGCCGATCACGAGCACCACGTCGGTTTCCGGGAAGTCGTCGTTGATCTCGTCCATCTCCAGAACGATGTCGTACGGTACGTGCGCCTCGGCCAGCAGCACGTTCATGTGTCCCGGCATGCGCCCGGCGACCGGGTGGATGGCGAAACGCACTTCCTTGCCCTTGTCACGCAGGCTCTTGGTGATTTCATAGACCGTGTTCTGCGCCTGCGCGACCGCCATGCCATAGCCCGGCACGATGACCACGTGTTTCGCTTCGCGCAGCAGGTCGGCGGTCTCCTCGGCGCTGACCGCGACCACTTCACCCTCGTACTCGGCCGCGGCACCGCCGCCACCCGAGGTACCGAAACCGCCGGCAATGACCGCGAGGAAATGACGATTCATCGCACGGCACATGATGTAGGAGAGAATGGCGCCGGACGAGCCGACCAGGGCGCCCGTGACGATGAGCAGGTCGTTGGACAGCATGAAGCCGGTTGCCGCCGCCGCCCAGCCCGAATAGCTGTTCAGCATCGAGACCACGACGGGCATGTCGGCGCCGCCGATGGCCATCACCATGTGCACGCCGAAAGCGAACGCGAGCAGCGTCATCAGGACGAGCACGAACACCGCGCCGCCGAGCGACGACATGCCGACGAACTTCACGCCCAGCAGCAGGCAGGCGACGCCGATCGCCAGGTTCAACCAGTGGCGTGCCGGCAGCAGCACCGGCTTGCCATCGATCTTGCCGCGCAGTTTGCCGAATGCGATCACCGAGCCGGTGAAGGTGACCGCGCCGATCAGGATGCCGAGGTAGATCTCGACTTCGTGGATGGTGCGTTCGGCGCCATGGAAATGGTCGACACCGCCGAGGTAGGTCGCGAACCCGATCAGCACCGCCGCAAGACCGACGAAGCTGTGCAGGATGGCAACCAGTTCAGGCATCTCGGTCATCTGCACGCGGCGCGCCGCGGTGACGCCGATGGTGCCACCGATCAACATGACGATGACGAGGACGACGTAGTCGGTGACCTGGCTGCTGAAGATGGTGGCGATGATCGCGATGGTCATGCCGGCAATGCCGTACGCATTGCCACGCCGCGCGGTCTCGGGGTTGCTGAGACCACCGAGGCTCAGGATGAAGAGCACGGCGGCGATGATGTAGCTGGCGGTGACGATACCGGAAACCATGATCTTCCCCTTACTTGCGGAACATGCGCAGCATGCGCTGGGTGACGAGGAAGCCGCCGGCGATATTGATCGTCGCGATCAGGATCGCGATCGCCGCCAGCACGGTGATCAGAAACGAGGATGTGGATATCTGCAGTAACGCACCGATCACGATGATGCCGCTGATCGCGTTGGTCACGCTCATCAAGGGCGTGTGCAGCGCGGGCGTGACGTTCCAGATGACCTGGTAGCCGACGAAGCACGACAGCACGAAGACGGTGAAGTGCGACATGAACTCGGCCGGCGCGACGCGCCCCAGCGCCCACAGGGCGATGGCCCCGGCGCCGAGCAGGATGGCGGGCATCCACGGATTCTGCTTGCGCTCGACCGGTTCCGGCGGCGGCGCGGCAGGTGCAGCGGACTTCGGCGGCGTGGCGGACAACTTGGGCGCGGGTGGCGGCCAGGTGACCTCGCCGGCCTTGATTACCGTCGCGCCGCGGATGGCCTCGTCTTCCATGTCGATGACGACGTTGCCGTCCTTTTCGGGGGTCAGCTCGGTCAGCAGGTGGCGCAGATTGGTGCCGTAGAGCTGGCTCGACTGCGTTGCCAGGCGGCTCGGCAGATCGGTGAAGCCGATGATGGTGACACCATGCGCCTGCGTCACCTCGCCCGGCACCGTCAGTTCGCAGTTGCCGCCCTGCTCGGAAGCGAGATCGACGATCACGCTGCCGTCCGCCATCGACTCGACCATCTCCTGGGTAATCAGCTTCGGTGCCGGCTTACCCGGGATCAGCGCCGTGGTGATGATGATGTCGACCTCGCGGGCCTGCTCGGCGAACAAGGCCATCTCGGCCTTGATGAATTCCTCGCTCATGACCTTGGCGTAGCCGCCGGCGCCCGCGCCCTCTTCCTCGAAATCGAGTTCGAGGAACTCGGCATCCATGCTCTGTACCTGCTCCTTCACCTCGGGGCGGGTATCGAAAGCGCGCACGATGGCGCCCAGGCTCTTCGCCGCGCCGATCGCGGCGAGGCCCGCGACACCGGCGCCGATGATCATCACTTTGGCCGGGGGCACCTTGCCCGCGGCGGTGATCTGCCCGGTGAAGAAACGGCCGAAATGATGCGCCGCCTCGATCACGGCGCGATAACCGCCGATGTTCGCCATCGACGACAGCGCATCCATTTTCTGCGCGCGCGAGATACGCGGCACGCTGTCCATCGCGAGCACGTTCGCGCCGGTCGCGGCGAGACGTTGCACCAGTTGTTCGTTCTGCCCGGGCCAGACGAAGGAAATCAGGGTCTGGCCGCTCTTCAGCAGTTCGACCTCGTCGCAGCCGAGTTCCGAATGCTGCTCGGGCGCACGCACCTTGAGTACGATGTCGGCGTCGTTCCACAGCGCGCGGGTGTCGCTGACCACGCTCGCCCCGGCCTCGGCATAGGCCTCGTCGGAGAAGCTCGCGTGCGCGCCCGCACCGGCTTCCACGCTGACCTCGAAACCGAGCTTCAGGATCTGCCGCACGACCTCGGGCGTGGCCGCGACGCGGCGCTCTCCCGCATGGACCTCTCGCGGAACGGCGATTCTCATGGGCAATCTCCTCGTCAGCCGGGGCTGCTTCTGGGTCGGGTGGCCCGCGATTATATATTGCGCTGCACACAGAACAATGCCCACGCGGATGGCCCGCCAGCCCCGCTCTGCGGTAGTCTGGAGACCTCAATCCGGCGAGGAGTCCACGGCCCATGGCAGCACATCCGGCACAAGTTTTCTCGAGCGAGAGCGAGTTGCGCGAGTACATCGGGCGCCCGATGGACCTGGCCGTAGCCAAGGCCATCGATCACCTCGACAAGTATTGCCGGGCGTTCATCGCCCGCTCGCCTTTCCTGACCCTCGGCACGGCGAGCGCCGACGGCCGCGGCGACGTCTCACCGCGCGGCGACCAGGCGGGCTTCGTGCAGGTGCTCGACGACCACACGCTGTTCATCCCCGACCGCCCGGGCAACAATCGCCTCGACACCATGACCAACATCATTGCCAATCCCAACGTCGGCATCCTCTTCCTCGTCCCGGGCTTCGAGGACTGCCTGCGGGTCAATGGCAAAGCCCGCATCGTGCGCGACGAGACGCTGCTCGCCGAAGCGACGGTCAAGGGCAAGACACCCAGGATCGGGATCCTGGTGGAAGTCGACGAGGCCTACCTGCACTGCGCCAAGGCCATTCGCCGCTCGCGCTTGTGGGACGCGGAGAGCCACCATGAGCGCCGCGAATTGCCCAGCCTCGGCAAAATGATTCTCGAACAGACCGCGCCGGCCAACGCGCCGCCTGCCGCCGACTTCGTCACCGAAGTCGACGAACTGATCGAAGAGAACTATCGCAACGAGCTCTATTGAGCGTGCCGCCGTCCGCTCGGCCGTTGCTCGACGGCGGCGGCGGACTCAGCGCAGACGAATGGGATCGGGCACCGGCAGGCCCGCCTTCTCGCACTCCTCGTTGTAGAGGCGCAGCACGCGCCCGGCATCGAGCACACTTTCGACCTTGCCCCGCTCGTCGAGATTGAGGTTCGCGCCGCGGATCGCGAACCAGATGTCGGTCGGTTCCGTCACGCCGGGGATGTCTGTCGTCAAGGTGTGCACGGAACCGGCGGGCTCGTAGAGGTAGGAGAAAGCCCGGTTGACCGTCTCCGGGTACTCGAGGTACTTCCATGCGCCGCTGAACGTCACCGCATAGACCTCACCGGTATGCTTGTGACGCTGCACCGTGACCCCGGGTTCGAAGATGGTGCGCAAGACCCACAGGCCACCCTCGATGTCGACTTGTAGCAGTTGGAAACGCACACCGTCGGTGAAATGCACGAAAGGCAGGTCGGCGGCGCCGCGATGCAGCGCCTCGGGCACGCCGGGCACGGCGGCGACGGGATTCGATGAACTCATGAGCGGGTCTCCCGAAGTAGCTATGGGGGTGAAATCCGGCGCCGCCGGCTGCGCCTAGCCAATGCCGGCGCCCAGATTGCCGGGGTCGGCGCACCGCGCGAGCGGCGGCGCAGCGTGTCGCGTGATGACGCCAGGACGTCGCGCTCAGGGCGTGGCCGCGGCGACGCTGCCCTCGACTTCGAAGCTGCGCGTGACGTTGCGACCCTTGGAGTCGGTCATCTCGGCGGTCAGCGTACCGCCGGCTTGCGGCTGGAAGAAGAAACGGAAGCTCGGATCCTCGCTGATCGAGATGTCGGTTTCAGCGGTCATGATGTGTTCGCCGTTGAAGCGCACCACCACCTCAGTCACGTACTCGGCCGGAATGAACGCGCGGGTGCGCTGGTCGAGCTGCAGGCCGGTGACGTTGCGATGGCTGATCAGCAGGTGCGCCAGCGCCACCGATTCGTCCTGTTCGTCGGCGCGCGTACGGAAACGCATTTCGCCGATGCGCTCGCGCGCTTCCTTGAGTTTGAGAAACGGCGGCGGCTCCGAGCATCCGCCACTGGCGCGCGTGTAGCCGGTATCCATGTACAGCTCGCCATCGTTGGTCTCGGCAATCGCACGCACGGTGGTGTACTCGTTGATGCGCAGGCGCATGGCCAGGTCGGCACGACCCATCGCCGGCGTGAGCAGGAACTTGCCGGCCAGTGGCCGCGGATTCTTGTCGACGAACACGTACAGGCGTTCGATGTAGCGTTCGGGGGTCTGCTCGATGGCCGCGTTGACGCTGACCGGAACGACGCCCGAATCCTCGGCCCGCAGCGGCACGCGCAGTTCGATCACGGACTTGCCTTCGTGGATCTCGCGTTGCCCGAAATGCTGCGGCCGGAGCAAGGTCTCCCAGACGTCGACCTCCGACTGTTCGGCAACTGCGCCGCCGACGCAGCCGAGCATCACGACGACGACACGAACGACGAATTTCAACATACCTGTTTCTCCCCTCGAGGGCGCCATTCTACCGCGTGTGCGAATCCTCTCCAGCACCACCGGCCGACGGCCCCGGCGCGGCGTCCCGGTGCAGCGAGTAGCGCATCTGCAGGGCTGCCTCCACGCCCGCGTAGTAGCCGCGCAGCGTCGCCCCCTCGACACAGCCGAGGCGGCTGTAAAAGCGGCGCGCGCCGGCGTTTCCGGCACGCAGCTCGAGCCGCACCTCCGCGATGCCGGCGATGCGCGCGCTGGCCAGCAGCCACTCCCACAGGGCGCGCCCGACGCCGCGCCGGCGGCAGTCGGCGGCGACGGCCAGCAGCAGCAGGTGGGCTTTGGTCTCGCCGTAAAACATGATCGCGAAACCGATCGGGCGCGACTGCGCGCAGGCCACGATGGCATTGGTGTCGGGATCGCGCAGCGCACCGCGCACGCGGTCCGGGGTCCAACGCCAGCCGAGACCTGCCTCGATCAGCTCACGGCTCATCACGGCCATCACGCGCGCGTCTGCGGCCCGCGCCAGCCTGATCTCCCTCATGCGCTGCTGTCCGCCCGCTCCGCGTCCCTGTTACCGGCGGACCACTCTCGACCAGGCCCCGGGCACTGTCAAGCAAGCGTGAGTGTACCCGTGGGCGAGCGAGGCGCGCGGCCGCAGCCGTAGGTGCTGCGCGCACGTCCATCGGCGATACCGCAGCCCTGCCGGCAGGCGGCGCGACGAGGGCTGCAGCACTGACGCGGGTGCATGGCGTTGCGATCGCGGTGCGCTATCGCTTACTGTGCCGGTCCCGAACCAGGTACGTCCCGACTCGCGTGGATCATCGACAGCAGTCCGTCCGGCTGGGGCTGAGCGACACGCTCGCCATCCTGTGGCCCTATCTGCGCGACAACTTCCTCGAGCAGATCAAGAGCATCTGGTTCATCGTCGTCTACCTCGCCCTGTTCCAGGTGCTGGTGCTGGGCCTGCCGATCGTCTATGCGGCCATGATCGGTGCCGGCATCGTGGTCGTGGCGATGGGCCTCATGTTCTTCATGGAAGGCCTGCGCCTCGGTCTCATGCCTCTCGGCGAGACCATCGGGGCGGTGCTGCCGCGCAATGCCTCGCTGCCGCTGATGCTGGCCTTCGCTTTCCTGCTCGGCCTCGGTGCGACGTTCGCCGAACCCGCCATCGCCGTCCTGCGTACCGCGGGCGGCGATCTCGCGCCGAGCCAGGCACCCCTGCTTTACAGCCTGCTCAACGATTTCGCCGACCAGCTGGTGCTGGCCGTTGGCGTCGGCGTCGGCAGCGCCGTCCTGGCGGGCATACTGCGCTTCTTTTATGGCTGGTCGCTGAAACTGTTGATCGTGCCCACCGTGCTGGCGCTGACCGCGCTCACGCTCTACGCCCACCACGACCCGGTACTCGCGCCCCTGCTCGGCCTGGCCTGGGACTGCGGCGCCGTCACCACGGGGCCGGTCACGGTGCCGCTGGTGCTCGCACTCGGCATCGGAGTCTGCCGTATCGTCGGTGACGGGGAGACCTCTCACGCCGGGTTCGGCATTGTCACGCTGGCCTCGCTCGCACCGATCATCGCGGTGCTCGCGCTCGGCATGTGGCATTACCACCAGGAGGACTATTACGGCGCCGCCGCCTATGCCGGGCCGCGGCACGCCGCGCTGGCAGACGATGCTGCCTTGCAGCCAGTGGTGCCAGGCGGCGGCGAGTACGTCCCCTTCACACCCGAGGAGTTCAACCGTTTCCTTGCCACCGGACACGTCAAGGCACCGGTGCGCATGCGCTTCGAGGGCGGCTCGCGCGCGCTCGAAGATGGCCGCATCGTGCTGCACGACAGTGCCATCATCCTGGAGAAGAAACCGGAGAAGCGTCCGCGCCTGGTCGCCCCCATCACCTGGGACCCGGAACAAAGCGTGGTACACCACCTGGGCGAATCGCTGATGACGGCACTGCGCGCGATCGTGCCGCTGTGCCTGTTCCTGTTCCTGACGCTGCGCGTGCTCGTAGGGGAGCGTTTACGCAACCGTGAGGAACTCGCCATCGGCATCTTCTTCGCGGTCGTCGGCATGACCTTGTTCGCGCTCGGCATCACGCTCGGACTCAGCCCGCTCGGTACGCAACTCGGCAGCAACGTGCCGGCGACCTTCGCCGCGCTCACGCCGTGGGGCATGAGCGGCAGCGAGGGCCCGCTGTTCGACTCGCCTTTCTACGGCAAGATGGTCGCGGTGATGTTCGGCTTCTTCCTCGGCTACGGGGCGACGCTGGCCGAGCCCGCGCTCAACGCCCTCGGCGCGACGGTCGAGAAGATCACCGTCGGCGCGTTCCGCAAGAGCCTGCTGATGCAATCCGTCGCCATCGGCGTGGGCCTCGGCATCGCCGCCGGTGTGCTCAAGATCGCCTACGGCCTGCCCCTGGCCTGGATGCTCGTGCCGCCTTACCTGCTGCTGCTCGTGCTGACCCTGCTCTCGTCGGAGGAATTCGTCAATTTCGGCTGGGACAGCGCGGGCGTCACGACCGGGCCCATCACCGTGCCGCTGGTCCTGGCCATGGGGCTCGGCATCGGCGCCAACGTGCCCGGGGCGAGCGACGGATTCGGCATTCTCGCGCTGGCTTCGGTGGGCCCCATCATCACGGTGCTCAGCGTCGGGTTCATCGTCTCGCGCACCAGCACCGAGGCTCACCGGCTGCGTCCGGGCGACCCGCGATGACCCGTTTCGTCCAGCACAATAACGTCTCGGTCGTCAGCGCCATCCTGCCGCAGCAGCGCGCGGCGGCCGTGGTCGAGAGCGTCTTTGCCGCCGGCGATCGCGACGCCCTGCTGATCAACGCCCGCGGCACGCTGATGCGCGACCGCTGGTACCAGGCCCTGTTGCCGATGATGAGCCCGGAGAAGGAATTCGTGCAGTTCCTCGTTCCGGACCGCGAGGTGACCCACATCATCGAGGCCATCGTCAGCGCCGGCGAACTGCACTTGCCGGGCTCGGGCGCGGTGTTCGCCGTCCCCTGCACCCACCTGAGCTGCAGCGAGGATTTCGCGCTGTGGTCGAACGCCGCCTGGGAGAGCGACCCGCTCGACCGGTCGCGCAACCTGCGCGAGAACCTGACTGCGATCTTCTGCATCGTGCAGGCCGATCAGACCGACCAGATCGCGCGCGCCGCGATGAACACCGGAGCACACGGGCCGGTCGTCTATTACTGCGAGGGCCGCGGCCTGCGCGATCGCCTCGGCTGGCTGCGCATCACCAAGAAGACGCACAAGGAGATGCTGCTGGTGATCGTCGACAATGCCGACGCCGTCATCGTCACCGAGGCGATGATCGACGCCGGCGACATCGACCTGCCCGGTCGGGGTTTCCTGTTCCGCGTGCCGATCCAGACCGGGCTGGTCAATATCGGTTCGACCTTCGGTAGCCAGCGTTATGCCGCCAACATGCAACAGATCATCGCCGCCATCGACGAGATCAAGGGTTCCGCGCAGTGGCGCGATCAGCGCGTCAACCAGCTCATCGGTACCGGCAAGAGCGCCGGACTCAGCCTGTTCGGCAAAGTACGCGAACGCTGCTATCTCAGCGGCCAGTGCATCCTCTCGATCATCGTCGGCCGCAAGCACGCCGAGACCATCGTCGACGCAGCCCTGGCCGGCGGAGCGCCGGGCGCAAATTTCAGCTACGCCAAGCTGATCGAGGCCGAGAGCCGCTCCGGCCCGCGCGGTGTGCGCCTCAATCGCGAGCGCGCGATCGTGCGCGTGATTCTGGCCGAGGAACGCCTGACCAGCGTCGTGATCGCGATCCAGGCTGCCTGCGCGGAACACGCAATCAGCGAAGTCTGCCACTACAGCCAGCCGGTCACCCGCGCGATCACCTACGTGCCCGAACCCGAGAACGGCACGGCCAGCGCGCCGCTGCGCTCGCCGCGCAGTTCGCCGCGCGCCTGAGCCGATCAGCTCGCCGCGAGAAAGCGTTCGCCGCAGGCTTCGAGCAGAAAGTCGACGAACACCCGCACCTTGAGCGGCAGGTAACTGCGGCTGGGGTAGAGGGCCGTGATCGGGGTACCGCGCGGCTCGACCTGGTAGTCCGGCAGGATGCGCACCAATTCGCCGGCGGCGAGCGCATCGTGCACGAACCAGTCTGCGACCAGCAGGACACCCAGCCCGTCGCGCGCGCAGGCGAGCAGGCTGTCCGCATCGTTGACAGCCAGCGGCGCACGAATGCGCACGCGACATTGCTCGCGACGCCGTGAGAAACGCCAGGTCGTGGCACCCTCGACGGCGTTTATTGTCAGGCAGGTGTGCCGGGCCAGCTCCTGCGGTGTCGCCGGCGTGCCGTGTCGCTCGAGATAAGCGGGACTTGCGCATACCAGCGAGTCGGTCGCGAAGATCTGGCGCGCGACCAGGCCCGAGTCCGCCAGATGGCCGATGGTGACGGCCACGTCGCAGCCGCTCGAGAGCGGGTCGAGATCGCGTTGCTCGGTCAGCTCGAGCCCTATCTCGACGTCCGGGTAGCGCGTGCGGAAGGTGCCGAGCAGGGGCACCAGGATGTGCCGGCCGACGCCGGCCCGCGCGAGCACGCGCAAGCGGCCCTGCGGGTGGGCACGCGCCGCGCCGAGGGCTTCCTCGGCAATCTCGACCGCGCTCACGATGCCGCGCGCGTGCTCGGCCAGCAACAGTCCCTCCTGGGTCAGGCCGACGCGGCGCGTCGAGCGCGCGAGCAGGCGCGTGCCGAGTTCGGCCTCGAGCGCAGCGATGCGCCGCGTGGCGACGGCCGGCGAGAGCTGCAGGCGCCGGGCGGCCGCAGCGAAGCTGCCCTCCTCGGCGATGGCGAGAAACAGGCGCAGGCTGCCGAGATCGTTCATAATTTCAAAAATAGCAATAATAAATTTATTATTACATCTATTATCAAACCAAAGAAAGCATCCTAAGCTTCCCTCCAAGCCCCGTGACGCTCCGCTGGACGCCCGGGAACGCAATGTAAAAATGGAGTAGGAACATGAAATTGAAGGCGATTATTCCCAACTGGACTCAGGTAGTTCTGCAGCTTGCCGCGCTCCTGCTCATCTTCCAGGTCATCGTCGGCACGAGCCCCAGGATCGCGTCGCAGGCGCCGCTCCTGGGCTCCCTCGTTCATGCAGCGGAGGTGCAGGATTTGGTCTAGAATCGAGGCTCTGGAAACAGCAAGGCAGGGGCCATTGCCGGGCGAACAAATCACCACAATGCCCCCCTTCCCCGGCAACCTGCCGCGTTGGACGAGCCCGGCCTTTCGAGGCCGGGCTTTTTTTTGCGTGCGGCCCGCGACCGGTCCCCCGGCGCGGCGTCGTTTCACTACCGTCGTGAACAGCCCGACCACCGATCTGCCCGGCCACGCCCGTCGCTTTCTCACGCTGCTCGGCCTCGGCGAGCTCGTCATCGCGCTCTACGCCCTGCATGCCACGGTGCTGCACCGGGACGACTACCTGGCGCCGTGGCAGTATGCGTTCGACCTTTCCCTGTTCGGTGCGCTGGCCCTGACCGGCCTCGGCCTGATGCGCCAGCGGCGCTGGGCCGCGCGCGTCAGCGTCGTGCTGGCGTACCTGGCCTTCATGGGTGTGCTGGCGATGCTCTCGCTCTACTACGACCCGCGCGCCTGGTGGTACTGGCTGTTGCCGCCGCTGCTGCCCGCACTGGGCTACGCGATATACCTGCTGCGCAGAGCACGCGAGCAGTTTCGACCCGGTTGGTAGGCGCGCCGGCGCGCGGCCTATACTTAGCCGCATACGCGAGGGGAGACGCGCATGCATCATAGCGAGCAGATCACGCTTGGCGAGCGCCTGCTCGCGTACATCGACGACCATGCCACCGCGCAGGCCGAGGCCGTCTACCACCAGGCGGTCGAGGAATACACCAGCGCCACGACCGCTGCGCTCGAGCGCAGCGTCCTGTTCCGCGCCCGTCCCCAGTGCGTCGGCCTGAGCGGCCTGTTGCCCCAACCCGGCAGCTACACGACCCACGACATCGGGGCCCAGCCGCTACTGCTCACCCGCACGCCGGCGGGCGAGTTCCGCGCCTTCCTCAACGTCTGCCGGCATCGCGGCGCGCGTGTCGCGGAAGGCTGCGGGCGCCAACGCAGCTTTGTGTGCCCCTATCACGCCTGGGCTTACGGCCTCGACGGACAGCTCCTTGCACGCCCGGAAGAGGCCGCATTCGCCACGGTACCGCGCGCTGGCCACGGCCTCACCCCGTTACCGTGCGCCGAACGCGACGGGCTGCTCTGGGTACACCCCGATCCCGACGCCACCCTGGATGCGGACGCCTGGCTCGCCGGACTCGGCGACGAGCTGGCCGGCTACGGCCTGGCCGGCTTTCAGCATTACGCCTCACGCGTGCTCGAGCGACGCATGAACTGGAAGCTGCTGCTCGACACCTTCCTCGAGTCCTACCACTTCTGCGTGCTGCACAAGGATTCGATCTGCGGCATCTTCCACGACAATCTCTCGACCTTTGACAGCTGGGGCCCGCATTTCCGCCTCGTCTCCGCGCGCCGCAGCATCACCGAGCTGCGCACGATCGAGCGGGCGAGCTGGAACCTGCTGCCGCACATGGTCGCGATCTACGTGCTGTTTCCCAATACCGTGCTGGTCTGGCAGCTCGATCACATCGAACTGTGGCAGATTCACCCGGGAGCGACCCCGGACGAATCGCGCGTCGAACTCGCGCTCTACGCCCCGGAGCCGGTGCTGACCGAGAGCGCGAAGCGCCACTGGGACAAGAACATCGAACTCGTCGTGCACGTCGTCGAAGCGGAGGATTTCCCGGTCGGTGAGGGCATTCAGCACGGCTTCCACAGCGCCGCCCAGTCGCACATCGTATTTGGCACCAACGAACCGGCACTGAGTTTCTTCCATCGCACCGTGAGCGACGCCCTGGCGCGCTGATCGGCGAGGACGGCCCGAGCGGCGCACTCAGGTGCGCAGATCGGCGAAGAAGGCGCGGATGTCCGCGACCAGGCGTGCCGGCTCCTCGAGCGCGGCGAAATGGCCGCCGCTCGGCATCTCGGTCCAACGCTGGATGTTGTAGACCTGCTCGGCCCACGCCCGCTTCGGCCGCGGAATGTCCTTGAACAGCGCCACCGCCGTCGGCGCGGCGACATATTCGAGCGGCGGTCCGAAAGTGCCGGCACGCAATGACTCGCGGTACAGGCGGATCGCCGAGGGCATCGATTCGGTGATCCAGTAGATCATGATATTGGTGATGAGTTCGTCGCGGCTGAAGCGCGACTCGATGTCGCCGTCGATATCACCCCACATGTAGAAGCACTGCAGGATCCACGCCGCGAGCCCGAGTGGCGAGTCGTTCAGGGCATAGGCCAGCTGATCGGGCTTGAGGCTCTGGATGACCGCGTAGCCTTTCTGCTCGCGGTAGTATTCGCGGCTGATGCAGGTGCGTCCCGGCATCACGCCCTGCGCGCGTGCTTCGTCGGCGTCGTCGGTCGATGGCGTGGAGCACATGTTGAGGTGCACGCCGACCACGTGCGCCGGGTCGTCGATCGCCATGTAGGGACTGACGATGCCGCCCCAGTCGCCGCCTTGCACGCCGTAGCGCTCGATGCCCAGACCGGCGAGCAGCTTGATTTGTCGTGCCGCCACCATGCGTACGTCACACCCCGGCTCGAGCCAGGGATCGGACCAGCCGTAACCGGTCATCGACGGACAGATCACGTTGAACGCGTCCTCTGCCGCGCCGCCATGCGCGAGCGGATCGACGAGCGGCCCGACAACCTTGTGGAACTCCATGATCGATCCCGGCCAGCCGTGCGTCATGACCAGCGTCAAGGCCTCCGGGTTGTCGCTCTTCGCATGCACGAAATGGATGAGACGCCCGTCGACGTCGCCGAGATACTGCGGCAGGCGCGCGTTCAGCAACGCTTCCTGCGCGCGCCAGTCGTAGCCATCCAACCAGTACTCGACGAACTCCTTCATGTAGCCCGCGTGCGGGCCCAGGCTCCAACCGGCATCCCGTATCGCACTCGGGAAGCGGGCTTGCGCCAGTCGCGTGCGCAGATCGTCCAACGAGCGTTCCGAAACGTTGATGCGAAAGGGTTCGACATGCATCCGGGCAGACTCCTCTTCATGGGCGACGAGCGAACCGTCGAGCGGTGGCAAATCGCACACGCCGCTCCGCGGCCGCCCAGTATAATCGGCGCGCGCCATGTGACCGCGCGAGGAGTCAGCGATGAACGAAGATCCCGGTCTGTTCGAGACCATGCACAGCCTGCGCGCGATGCGCCGCCTCAAGCCCGATCCGGTTCCCCCCGCGCTCATCGATCGCATTCTCGACGCGGCCATCCGCGCGCCCAGCGGGCAGAATACGCAACCGTGGGCCTTTCTCGTCGTCACCGAAGCGGACGGCAAGCGCTTCTTCGGAGAACGTTACCGCCACTGGCTCTACGAGCGCTTTGGCGAGCAGATCACGCAGGACGATCCAAGCAGCGCGCTGGGCCGCAGCATCAACGCCGCGCGCCATCTCGCCGACCACATGCACGAAGTGCCGGTCCTGCTGATGGTAATGGGCAAGCGCGACTGGCCGTTCGCCGTACCGGCCGCAGAGCGTCGGGGCAAGGCACCGCCTTCCTACGGTTCGGTCTACCCCTGCGTGCAGAACATCCTGCTCGCTGCACGCGGCCTCGGGCTGGGCGCGAGCCTGACCACGATGCACCAGATGTTCGAGGATGAACTCCACGCGCACTTCGGTATTCCGTTGGAGTACGGCGTCGTGGCCGTCATTCCAATCGGCTACCCGCAAGGCCGCTTCGGGCCGGTGTCGCGGGAACCCGCGACGAGCAAAACCCACTACGAACAGTGGGGACACCAGCGGCGGGACTGAACGCCCCGCCCCGGCGCCATTGCCGCCACTACGATTGTTTCGCCATCAGGTCGCGGATTTCGCTCAGCAGCTTGACCTCGTCGCTCGGCTCCGGCGGCGCCTCGGGCTCCGCTTCGACCTCCTCTTCGCGCGCCCGCTTGGCGGCGTTCATTGCCTTGATCGCGATGAAGATGGCGAATGCGACGATGACGAAGTCGAGGATGGTCTGGATGAAAACGCCGTAATTGATGGTGATCGCTTCGATTTCGCCCTGAGCCTCCTGGAGCACCACGTTGAGATCGGAGAAATTGACGCCGCCCAGCATCAGGCCGACCGGCGGCATGATGATGTCCTTGACCAGCGACGACACGATCTTACCGAAGGCCGCGCCCACGATGATGCCGACAGCCATGTCGACGACGTTGCCTTTGACGGCGAATTCCTTGAATTCCGACAGCAGGCTCATTGAAGCCCCTCCCTTGGTATCGATTCTTGTTCCCTGGCGCCGTTCGCGACGACGCGGCGCCCTTTTTCCACCAACCGGGCGCACCTGTCAATCCCGGCGCCGGGCGCGTTGCCGAGCGCGCCGGGAATGTGCTGTGATGCGCCCACTGCCAGCGAGGGGGAGCAAACATGGCCCGGACTATCCGCACCAACTGCCCGCGCGACTGCTACGACGCCTGCGGAATCGTCGTCGAAATCCGCGCGGACGCACCGCACCGCGTGCTCGGCGATCCCGATCATCCGGTGTCCCGGGGCAAACTGTGCAGCAAGTGCGCCCTCGCCTATAACGGCGTCTGGCAGGACGGCGCGGCGCGTCTGCAGTACCCGCTCAAGCGGGTCGGCGCGCGGGGCGGTGACGCCTTCGAACGCATTTCCTGGGACGAGGCGCTGACCACCATCGCCGCGCGGATGCGCGAAGCCCGCGATCGTCACGGCGCCGCATCGATCCTCCACACGCATTACTCGGGCACGCTGTCACTGATCGGATTCCTGTTCCCGAACCGCCTGTTCAATTACCTCGGCGCGTCGGAGGTCGACCCCGACACCATTTGCAATGCTGCCGGACACGTCGCCTGGACGCTGTTGTTCGGCAACTCCGTGATCGGCTTCGATCCGCGCACCGCGCGCGATGCCGCCTGTGTGCTGGTCTGGGGCGCCAATCCCTCGCACTCCGCGCCGCACGCCCACGAGCACTGGCTGCGCGAGGCGCCCGGCAAGGTGGTGGTGGTCGATCCGATCCGTACGGAAACGGCCGACGCTGCCGATCTACACCTGCAGCCGCGGCCGGGCACCGATGCTGCGCTGGCATTCAGCCTGCTGCACTGCCTGCATCGCGACGGGTGCTTCGACGATGCCTACATCGCCGCGCACACGACCGGCCTGGACGAGATAGCCGACGACATCGCCCGCGCCACGCCGCAATGGGGCGAACAGCAGACCGGCGTACCGGCCGCCGATATCGAGCTCGCTGCCACCTGCTACGGCGCCGGCCCGGCGCTGCTGTGGGCCGGCCAGGGGCTGCAGCGGCAGGCGACCGGCGGCAACGTGATGCGCGCGATCGGCCTGCTGCCCGCATTGACCGGCAACGTCGGCAAGCCGGGAGCCGGCTTCAGCTATCTCAACATCGCGCCGATCGTCGCCGGTATCGATCTCGACTGGCTGGGCGGCGCGCCGATCGCGCGCGAAGGCGGAAAGAAGATCAGCCACATGGAGCTGGCCGCGCGCCTCGAAGGTGCCGACGAATTCAAAGTCTTCTTCACCTGGAACACCAATCCACTCGCCTCCGCACCGGATCAGCGGCGCTTGCGCCGCGCACTCGCGCGCGACGACCTCTTCACCGTCGTGTGCGACGTGTTCATGACCGATACCGCGAGCCACGCCGACATCGTGCTGCCCGCGGCCAGTTTCCTCGAGTACGACGACATCACGTTCAGCTACTTCCATCTGCTCATGGGGGCGCAGAGCAAGGCATGCGAGCCGCCCGGCGAGGCACTGCCCAACGCCGAGATCTTCCGCCGCCTTGCGCGCGCCCTGGATCTCGACGAGCCGGCCCTCTACGAAAGCGACGAGACCCTCATCGCGACGATGATGGAACAGATGAACCCCGGCTTCGATTTCGCCGAGCTCAAACGCCGTGGGCACTTCGCGCTCGGCGACGAGCCGCAGATGCTGTGGGGCGAGCAACGATTCGACACGCCCAGCGGGCGCATCGAAATCGCCTCCGCGCAGGCCGAAGCGATGGGCCTGCCGCGCACGCCGCTCCCGTGGGCGGATGCCGAGCCGCCCGAAGGCCAGTTGCGCCTGCTCACGCCAGCTTCGAAATGGCGCCTGAACGACTCCTATGCCAACGACCGCCACTGCGCCGATCGCACCGGCGCTGCCGCGCTGCATCTCAATCCCAGCGACGCCGCGCGGCTCGGCATCCACGAAGGCAACACGGTGACCGCAAGCAACGCCACCGGCGTCATCACGCTGCAAGCGCGACTCGACGATGCCGTGCTGCCCGGCACTGCGGTCTCGTACAAGGGCCGTTGGCCGAAGCTCGAACCGGCGGCGCAGAACGTCAACTTCGTGCACCGCGCGCAGGCTGCCGACATGGGCGAGAGCACCAGCGTTCATTCGACGCTGGTGAGCGTCGCGCTGGCCTGAACTGGACGGACAGCGGATGCGGCCCCGGCGGGCCAGGTTACAGCGCTTCGACGGGGTTAACGCCGAGCATGGTCGCACAGGAGAGCGGAACATGAACGATGACGCGGCAGCGCGCGCACGCAACGCGCTCGAGCATTTCGCACACGGCTTCGGCAACTTGTTCGTCGAACTGTTCCACTATCTCGCGCTGTTCGCCATCGGGGCCGCAACGGTGTGGTCCGCGGTTGTCGCGTTTCTCGGCATGGTCCACGAGGGCTATGCCTCGATCGACGACATCCTGCTGTTGTTCATCTACCTCGAACTCGGCGCCATGGTCGGCATCTACTTCAAGACCAATCACATGCCGGTGCGCTTCCTGATCTACGTCGCCATCACGGCGCTGACCCGGCTGCTCATCGCCGATGTCCAGCACCACGATCAGCCCGGCCTGCACCTGCTGCTCGTGGCCGGTGCGATCCTGCTGCTGGCCGTGGCGACACTGGTCATCCGCTTCGCTTCGGCGCGGTTTCCCGCGGCCTACGGCGAACCCGCGGCGCCACCGCGCGCCAGTCCCTCCAGCGAAGGAGAAACACGCTCATGAGCGACGACAAGGAAGCTGCCGGACGCGCCCTGCTGGAACGTCTGTGCGGCAACGGCAACGCCATCGATCACTTTCCCGAGCGCCTGCGCCGGCATACGCTCGAACACGTGTTCGGCGACGTCTGGACCGGCGAGGATCTTGCCCTCGAGGAACGCTCCCTGGTGACCTGCACGATCCTCACCGCGCTCGCCCGCGAACCCGAGCAGCGCTTCCATTTCGCCGCCGCGCGACGGCTTGGCCTGCCGCGCGCGAAGCTCGTCGAGATGATCCTGCACACGGCTCACTATGCCGGCTGGCCGAATGCCGTGGGTGCCATGCGCAGCCTGAACGAGGTGTGGCCGGAGCAGGATTGAACCTGGCGTGATCGACCTTTACTGCGAGCGCACCGCGGCCGGACTGCTGAACGAACCACTCAACGCGGCCAGCAATCTCGGCTTCCTCTTCGTCGCGGCACTCGCCTGGCACCGCGCGCGGCAGCGCGGACTCACCGACCTCGGCATTCTCGCCGCCATCCTCGCCGCCATCGGCTTCGGCAGCGGGCTGTTCCACACCTTCGCCACGGCGTGGGCGCAATGGCTGGACGTGCTGCCCATCCTGGCCTTCCAAGTGGTCTTCCTGGCGCTTTACCTGCGGCGGGTTGCCGGGCTTGCCGCGGCGCCGGTCGGCGCCGCGGTCGGCGTGTTCGTGCTCACCGCCATCGCGGCGGCGCAGTCCCCGGCCGTGCTCAACGGTTCACTCGGCTACCTGCCGGCCCTGGTCGTGCTCGGCTGGCTCGGCCTGGACACCTGGCGTCGCAGCGGGCGCCGATCCCTGGCCGCTGCCACGGGCCTGTTCGCGCTCGCGCTCGTCGCGCGCAGCGTCGACAATGCGCTGTGCGCGGCGTGGCCCTGGGGCACCCATTTCCTGTGGCACCTCCTGAACGCGCTCGTGCTCCATCTCGCGCTCGGCGGCTATGCGGCGCAGCGCGCCTGAACTCACGCCCCGACCGTGCATGGTCGGGACGCGCCATCGCGTGGCTCAGGGCTCGCTGCCGAGCTTCAACGGCAACGATTCGTCGCGCACCCATTCCGACATCGATCCGTCGTAGACGGCTACCTTGCGTTGGCCACAGAGTTCCAGCGCGAGGCAATCCATGGTCGCCGAAATGCCGCCGCCGCAATAGGTGATGACTTCCTCGGCCGCGAGCGCACCGCTGGCGGAGAAGAGTTCGCGCAGCTGCTCGGGCGGCAGAAATTCACCGGTCTCGGGATCGATGAGAGAACCGTAGAACACGTTGTGCGTGCCGGGCAGATGCCCGGGGCGGCCGTACTGGTTCTTCTCGCCGCTGTAGACCTCCGGCGACAGCGCGTTGACCGTGACCGGGCTGCCGCTGGCGACGACGTCGCGCATCTGCGCCTTGTCGACCCACATCTCGGGGCGCGGCCTGACGCTGAGTTTTCCGGTCGGCCAGGTGGGTGCCGCGGCGTCGGTCGGACGTCCTTCGCGCTGCCACTTCTCCCAGCCGCCGTCGAGCACGGCCACGTTGTCGAAGCCGATCGAGCGCAGCATCCACCACACCCGCGTCGACCACATCGGGAAGCCCTTGTTGTAGAGCACCACGGCAGTCCCGTCGGCGACACCGTGCGCGGCCATCGTCGCGGCGAACGTCTCCGCGGCGGGCATCATGAAGGGAAGTCCCGCGTCGGCATCCGACAGCTCACCGATAACGTCGAGAAAACCAGCACCGGGAATGTGCGCCTGCTCCCACTCCGCGCGCCCCGATTCCGGCACGTAGCCGAACCCCTCGCTCTTGTGCCGCAGGTAGATGGTAGTGTCGTAGACGCGCAGCTGCGCATCGCCGAGATGGTCCGCAAGCCAGTCTGTCGTCACGAGCGGTGTCGGTAGTGCCATGCCTGTCTCCCCATGTAGTTGCCGAATCGCGTGCGGCCAATCGTACACGAGGCGCGCACCACGACGTGATCGGCGGGACATGGCGCCCGTTGCGAGAAGTACGGCGCCCGAACCAGCCGGGCGCCGCGTTCCGCGAGGGAACTGGGGACGGCACGGGTGTGGACGCACCGTCCTTGCGTCGTGCTACGTCATAACGGGACCGTCGGATCAATGCTCCCGGGACTGCGCGGCGCGCACGAAGTCGGCCAGCTCCGCGTTGAAGCGCCCCGCGTCCTCGATGAACGGACCATGACCGACTTCGTCGTACCACGAGGCCTGCGCGTGCGGGCAGGCCGCCAGCGCAGCCTCGCACATCGCTGGCAGCACGACGACGTCGCGACGCCCGTGCGATAGCAATACGGGCCGGGTGAGCGAGGCCAGCACGTCGCGATTGTCGACCTCCCGCGCGCCCAGTGCAGCACGCACGTCGGGACGCACCGTCATGTTCCAGCACAACGCGCGCTCGTAATCGGCACGCGAGAGCTTCCGGGCAAAACAGCGCTCGACGAACTCGCGCATGGCATCGATGCCGGCCGCGAGGTCGGCGCCACAGGCACGTTCGAAGATCTCGTAGAAACCGGGCCCGATCAGCGGGCCGATGGCAGCCTCGTCGAGACGCACCGAGGCGCCGACGAGGTTGATCCCGGCGATGGCGCCCTCGCCACGGGCGCGCAGATAGTCGGTGATCACGAGCCCACCGTACGACCAGCCGACCAGCACCGGCCGCACCAGGTCGAGCGTGTCGATAACGGCCTGCACGTCGGCCGCCCACAGTGCACTGTCGGTGTAGGCTGCCTGGGCCGTCGGCGCCGCGGACAGGCCGTGCCCGCGCAGATCGAACGCGACCAGGCGGAATTCCTCGGCCAGCGGACTCTCGAGCTGCTTGAGCCAGGACAGGTAGGTCTGCGACCAGCCGTGCACGAACAGGATCGGCGGGCCGTCGACCCGGCCCCATTCGAGCACGTTGAGCGCGACGCCGCCGCCGCCGGCGACCGTGTACTGCTTGGGCATGTTCACTCCCCGAAACTGGTATGGGGCGCGAGTGTAGCAGCGCCGGACGGGCCCGAGGCAGGGCGTCGCCGCAGCGGGCTGCATAATGTGCGATCCACGATCCAGGAGCTGCTCCATGCCGTCTTACGTGCACTACGCCTGCCTGTGGCTACTCGCCGCCGCGCTCGCCGCCGCCGCACCGGCAGCCGGCGCGCTCGACGGTGCCGCTGTCGAACGCCTCATTGCACGTCTCGATCCGGACGGCGGTGGTGGCGCCGGCTACTGGCGGCTCGTCGCCGGCGGGCGCGCAGTCATGGTAATGGCCGACGAAGCACACGACCGGCTGCGCATCCAGGCCCACGTCACGGCGGCCGAGGCACTCGACGAAGCCCTGCTGCGACGCCTCATGGCGGCGAACTTCGCGAGTGCCGGCGACGCTCGCTATGCCATTGACGGCACGACCCTGTGGAGCGTCTATGTCCATCCACTGGGCACGCTCGACGGGCCCGGCTTCGCCGGTGCATTGGCGCAGGTGGTCAACCTCGCCGAGGCTTTCGGCCGCGATTACGCGAGCGGCCTGTTCGCCGCTCCAGGCGCGGCAGACGCCGCTTCCGGGCGCGCGCTGATCGACCTGCTGCGCGCCCGCGCCGGCGCGCCCTAGGCCGCCCGTCCGGCGCCGCCGTGCCGTGTTCCGGGAGGCGACACGGCAGCCCCTCGGCATGGCGGCGTCGCAGGCCCTAGAATGGAGCCCTTGCCAACGCGCGTAGCATCCATGAGCTGGCATCACTCCGTCTGCCCCCACGACTGCCCGTCGACCTGTGCGCTCGAAGTCGAACGGCTCGACGAGGCGCGTATCGGACGCGTGCGCGGCGCCGCCGACAACACCTACACGCGGGGCGTGATCTGCTCCAAGGTCGCGCGCTACGCCGAGCGCATCCATCATCCCGAGCGTTTGCGCCACCCACTCAAACGCAGCGGCCCCAAGGGCAGCGGCGAATTCCGCCGTATCGGCTGGGACGAAGCGCTCGATACCGTCGCCGGAGCATTCCTGGCCGCCGAGCAACGCCACGGCAGCGAGACGGTGTGGCCCTATTTCTACGCCGGCACCATGGGCCTGGTGATGCGCGACGGCATCAACCGCCTGCGTCACGCGAAGCGCTATTCGGGGCAGCATTCGACGATCTGCACGGCGCTCGCCTGGAGTGGCTGGCTCGCCGGCGCGGGCCGGCTGGCCGGCGTCGACCCGCGCGAGATGGCGGATGCGGACGTCATCGTCATCTGGGGCACCAATGCCGCCTCGACCCAGGTCAACGTGATGAGCCACGCGCTTGCCGCGCGCCGCGCGCGTGGTGCGCGCATCGTGGTCGTCGACGTCTACGCCAACGCGACGGCCAGGCAGGCCGACCTGTTCGCCTGCGTGCGTCCCGGCACCGACGGTGCCCTGGCCTGCGCGATCATGCACGTGCTGTTCCGCGACGGCCTCGCCGACCGCGACTACCTCGCCCGCTATACCGACTGCCCGGAAGCGTTGCAATCCCATCTCGCCAGCCGCACGCCGGCCTGGGCGAGCGCAATCTGCGGCGTGCCGGCGGAGCAGATCGAAGCCCTGGCGCAACTCATCGGCAATCATCCGCGCACCTACATCCGGCTCGGCTACGGCTTCGCGCGGCAGCGCAACGGCGCCGTCAACATGCACGCCGCGGCCTCGATCGCCGCGGTCACCGGTGCCTGGCAGCACCGCGGCGGCGGTGCGTTCCACAACAACGGCGCCATCTATCACTGGGACCGCACGCTCATCGACGGCCTCGACGTACGCGATCCCGGCGTGCGCCTGCTCGACCAGTCACGCATTGGCGCGGTGCTGACCGGCGAGCCGTTCGCCCTGCGCGGTGGCCCGCCCGTCACCGCGCTGCTGATCCAGAACACCAACCCGATGTCGGTCGCGCCCGATCTGAACACCGTCAGGCAGGGCTTCGCGCGCGAGGACCTGTTCACCTGCGTGCACGAGCAGTTCATGACCGAGACCGCGGCGATGGCCGACATCGTGCTGCCGGCGACGATGTTTCTCGAACACGACGATCTCTACCAGGGCGGCGGCCACCAGCACATCCTGTTCGGCCCCAAGCTCGTCGAGCCTCCCGGCGAGTGCCGTTCCAACCACGAACTCATCTGCGCGCTGGCCGAACGCCTCGGCGCCACGCATCGCGGCTTCGGCATGCCCCCGCGTGACATCATCGACGAGACCCTGCAGACCTCCGGCTGGGGTGACCTCGCCGCCCTCGAGCAGGCGCACTGGCTCGACGTGCAGCCCGATTTCCGCACCGCGCATTTCCTCGACGGCTTCGGTCACGCGGACGGCCGCTGGCATTTCGCCGCGGACTGGGCGGCGGCCGGCCCGGGCGGTTTCGTCGCGCCGGAGACGCTCGCCGCGATGCCGCGCCTGCCGGATCACTGGAACGTACTGGAGGCGCCGGCCAGGGCTGCCGGTTTTCGTCTCGTCACCGCGCCCGCGCGCCACTTCCTCAATTCCTCGTTCAACGAGACGCCGAGCTCGCGACGTCGCGAACGACGCCCCACCCTGCTCGTCCACCCCGACGACGCCGCCGCACTGGGCATCGGCGACGGCGACGCCGTCGAAGTCCGTAATGCGCGCGGCGCGGTGCGCCTGCATGCCGAGCATTTCGACGGCCAGCAACGTGGCGTGGTGATTGTCGAGAGCATCTGGCCCAATGCCGCCTTCCCCGGCGGGCTCGGCATCAACGCGCTGACCGGCGCCGATCCGGCCGCGCCCGCCGGCGGTGCGGCCTTCCACGATACGCAGGTCACGCTGAGCCCGCTGGCCGCCGCCTAGCAGCCTGCCGGGCTTAGGTTTAATCTACTGCGCTGGTGGGAGGGCGGCCGAAATAAGCCCGATTTCTCGTTACATAGAACCACTATGCGCCTCGAAATCGTGTTCATTTCGACTCGCCCTCTCACCATGCTCGCTACGATTGCCTAAGTCCGGCAGGCTGCCAGCAGCCTGCCGGACTCGGACTCTTGAACGCGTTTGACCGGCGTCAAGCACGCTCCCGGCGGCCCACGTTACAAAAAGCAGCTCATCGCAGGAGACAGCAGCATGTTCGAAGCCGCCGAGCTCGGTCGCAAGGTTTCCAAGCACGAATTCGACGAACGCGAACCGGAACTGCATGCCGGTCTGCTCGCCGTGCAGCGGCGCCTGCGCGAAGCCGACTTTCCCGTCGTGATCATCGTCTCGGGCGTGGAAGGTGCCGGCAAGGGCGGCGTCGTCAGCGTGATTCACAAATGGATGGATGCACGTGGCATCGAAACGCACGCCTTCTGGGACGAGACGGACGAAGAGCGCATGCGGCCGCGTTTCTGGCGCTTCTGGCGTGCCCTGCCGCCCAAGGGCAGCATCGCGGTACTGTTCGGATCCTGGTACACCCAGCCGATCATCGACCGCGCCCTGAAGAACATCAAGACCGACAAGTTCGATCGACAGCTCGAACGGATTCGCCATTTCGAAGACATGCTGGTCGACGACGGCGCGCTGATCATCAAACTCTGGTTCCACCTGTCGAAGAAGGAACAGGCCAAGCGCCTCGAAGCCGACGCCAAGGGCAAGAAGGGCGGCAAGATCTCACCGCTGACCAAGTCCTACTCCAAGCGCTACGACGAGTTCGCACTGGTCTCGGAACGCGCCCTACGCAAAACCGATGTGGCCCACTCGCCCTGGCACATCGTCGAGTCGGGCAACGCCCGCTACCGTAATCTCAAGACCGGCCAGATCCTGCTCGAACGCATCACCGCACGGCTCGAACAGCCCGCGCCTTCGAGCGGACGCGTCACCGTACCCTCGCCGGCGCTGCAGAAGATGGGCGAGCCCGGTGTCCTGGACGCCGTACCACTGGACCGTCATTACGACGAGAAGACCTACCGCAAGCTGCTCGATCGCTACAGCGATCAGCTCTACAAGCTGGCCTGGGAAGCCCACAACCGCCGCATCAACACCGTGGCGGTGTTCGAGGGCTGGGACGCGGCTGGCAAGGGAGGGGCGATTCGCCGCGTCACCGGCGCCATGGATGCACGCTTGTACCGCGTGATCTCCGTCGCGGCGCCGACCGACGAGGAGAAAGCCCACCATTACCTGTGGCGATTCTGGCGCCACCTCCCGCGTGCCGGCTACAACACGCTCTATGACCGCTCCTGGTATGGCCGGGTGCTGGTCGAGCGCGTCGAGGGCTTCGCGCGCGAAATCGAATGGCAGCGGGCGTACAACGAAATCAATTCCTTCGAAGAACAGCTCGTCGAGCACGGCATGGTGGTGCTCAAGTTCTGGCTGCACATCTCGGCCGAGGAACAGCTCAAGCGCTTCAAGGAGCGCGAGCAGGTCGAAGTCAAGCAATACAAAATCACCGACGAAGACTGGCGCAACCGCGCGCGCCGCGAGGATTACGAGCGCGCCGTCAGCGACATGGTCGTAAAGACCTCGACCGAGATTGCGCCATGGACGCTGGTGCCCGGCAACGACAAGCGCTACGCGCGGGTCGAGATCGTGAAGACTTTCTGCGAGCGCCTCGAAGCCGCACTGGGCTGAACCCTGCCCGCCGTGCGCGGGCATCCGGCACGCACCGCACTCACTCGCAGCGGTAGCCGATGCGCGCCGCCGTGTCTTCGCCGGCAACGTCGCCGCATACCAGCACCCCTTCGCCACGCAGCACGCCCTGCTCGTGATGCAGCAACTCGCGTTCGCCGTCACACGGCACGACGAGGGTGCCGTTACTGCTGTTGTCGGCGAGATAGAAGCGCCCCTGGCGTAACGAAATCTCGGCGTGCACGCGCGAGGTGAAACGGCTCGCGGTGGCGATGTCGTTTTCCTCGGTGCGACCGATCGTGCAGCGCGGATGCGCTGCATCGAGCGTAACCCGCCGATCACCGTGGCACAGTTCGAGACGCTGACTGGGCGCCGGCGGTGACGGCGCGGGGCGAAAGCGCGTCGCGTCGGCATCCTCGTCCCATGGCAGGCGATAGATCGGCAACGCCGAACCGTCGGCGACCGAGGTGAGCGTATCGAGCAGCTGTGCCTGCGCGCGCAGCGCCGCCGGCAGGGCTTCGAGTGCCGCCCCGGAGAGCAGCACCTCTTCAGCACGCGCGAGGCCGATCACCTGCTGCTGAACGCATGGCGTGGCACCGACGAGCTTGCCGTCGCGCCATTCGGCGAGGCCGTAATGCCAGGCGACCTTGACCTTGAGCGGACCGCTGCGGAAGCGTCCCGCCGCACTTGCCGCGCGCAGGGCCTGGTGCATCTCGCGGCCGACTTCGACGACCTGTGCCGGGCGCGCGAAGCTGCACACGATCTCGTCACCCACCGTCTCGACCACCTCGCCGCCGTGCTGCTCGGCCACCTCACACAGCAGTGCCAGGCACAGCGCGATGTCGCGCCGCGCGACGTCGTTGCCATGCACCTCGTACAGATGCGTGCTGCCGCAGACGTCGGCCGATAGAACGACGATGTGATGCAGGGTGCGGGCTTCGCTCATCTCGGCTCCCCAGGACGTACCCCGCCATCATGGCGCATGACCGCGGCCACGTCATGACAGGGGTCAAGGGCACCGGGACGAGCCCGCACCGGGCGGGGCCTCCAGGAGGCCCGCCCGGGTCGATGCGCCCAGGTGGGCGCCTCAGGCGCTGACCGTGATCTTCTTCGGTTGCGGTTGCGCCTTCTTCGGGATGCTGATCTCCAGCACGCCGTGGTGGCTGCGCGCCTCGACGCGATCTGCATCGGCCGTGTCCGGCAGGCTGAAGCGGCGATGGAACGAACCGTAGACGCGTTCCGCGCGCCGCGCATTGGTTCCTTCACCCTCGCGGCGCTCATCGCGACGCTCACCAGCCAGGGTCAGCACGCCGTTCTCGAGCGTCACCTCGATGGCTTCGGGCGCGACGCCCGGGACATCGGCCACGATCACGTAGCGATCGGCCTCCTCGTGAACGTCGACCGCCGGCACCCAGCGGCTGACCGCGGAACTCGAGGCATCTTCGTCGCTGGTCAGGGCGCTGCCGAACGCGCGGTTCATCTCGTCTTGCAGGCGGCGGATGGTGGAGAAGGGGTCGTAGATTGTCGTACGCATGTTCCGAACCTCCGGAAGCAATCAGTTGCACTCCCCCCGAAATGGTGGACTTCGGCGCAAATTCAAGACGCGCCGAGTACAGGCCGTGCAGGCGCGGGCCTCGCACTTGAATGCCTGCGCCCGGGCCCCATTTCCCTCGGAGCCACGCCACGGGGCGCTCGGGCAGGCGGACCGAACTGACGTCGGTCAAGGTGCCCGGCCGCGGCGCGGTGCTATTGTCCGAACAACTGTCGTGGAGACTTGATCGCCATGAGTACACTGCAGGACTTGAAAAGCGGGCTGAGCCGCGCCTGGGACGGCATCGCCGAAGGCTGGCGCGATTTCACCGCACGCGCGGGTGACGCCTTGACGCGGTTCAACCCGGTACACCGGGCCGGCCCGGACGACGACGCCCGCACCCGGATCGCCGTCGCCGGCAGCCGCTGGGGCGTACTGGCCGCGGAGGTCAAGGTCGACGACGAGCATGTCGAGATTGCGCTCGAATGCCCCGGCATGAACGAAGAGGACTTCACCATCGACGTGCACGACGACGTCCTCGTGGTGCACGGCGAGAAGCATGTCGAGCAGGAACGTAACCATGGGCGTTTCCATGTCATGGAACGCGCCTATGGCACCTTCGAGCGTGCGCTGCGCCTGCCGGTACAGGTCGACGAGAACGGCGGCAAGGCCAGCTACCGCCGCGGCGTACTGCGCATCACGCTACCGCGCGCGGCACACCTGCGCACGCGCCGGATCCCGGTCAAGAGCGCATGAGTCTCCCCTTGCCCCGGCGCCGTCCCCTCCCCGACTCACGTCCCCTGCAGCGGCGCCGGGGCTCCTCTCTTGCGGCCACCACGACACGCCCCGAGCGGTAGACGATGCATGAATCCGCTCGTCCGCCGCTTGTTGCCCCTGTCGCTGGTGCTGACGTCAGCCTGCGTCATGAGCGCTGATGCCCACAACGATGCGGCGCACACGCGCTTGATGAACGATATCGCGCACGACTTTGTGGCCACGGCGCGCATGACCGGCGTGCGCGAGATGAGCCCGGCAGTCGCGACGGCCATGGCTACGGTGCCGCGCCACCGCTTCGTACCACCTGGCGGACAAGCCGCGGCCTATGCCAACCGTCCGCTCACCATCGGCCACGGCCAGACCATCTCGCAACCTTTCATCGTCGCCCTGATGACGGAACTCGCGGCCGTGTCGCCCGGTGACCGCGTGCTCGAGGTCGGCACCGGATCCGGTTACCAGGCCGCGGTGCTCGCCGCACTCGGCGCACGGGTGTACACGATCGAGATCATCGAGCCGCTCGGCCGCCGCGCGGCCGCGCTGCTCGAGGAGCTCGGCTACGACGACGTCGAGATCCGCATCGGCGATGGCAATGCCGGCTGGCCGGAAGCGGCACCGTTCGACGCCATCGTCGTTACCGCCGGCGGCGATCTGCCCGACGCCCTGGTCGAACAGCTCGCCGTCGGCGGGCGCCTGGTCATCCCGCTGGACAGCGCCTGGGGCGAGCAGGAGCTCACGCTCATCGAGAAACAGGGCGACGGCAGCGTCACGCGGCGCGGCGTGCTGCCGGTGCGCTTCGTACCGCTGGTCGGCGGCGATGACTGAAGCCGTGCGCCGCGGGGATTTGTCACTCCGTAGCGAGCACGTCCGGTCACCAGCGGCTTAAGCACGGCGCGCCGCTGGGCTACCATGGCCGCTCATCCCTCGGCCGGAGCAGCCCATGATCGATCTCTACACCGATTCCACCCCTAACGGCTGGAAGGTCTCCGTCATGCTGGAGGAAATCGGCATGCCGTACACCGCCCACCACGTCGACATCATGCAGGGCGAACAGAAGCAGGACTGGTTCCTGAAGCTCTGCCCGAACGGCCGCATTCCCGCCATCGTCGACCGCGACAACGACGACTTCGCGGTGTTCGAGTCGGGCGCGATCATGCTCTACCTGGCCGAGAAGAGCGGCCGCTTGATGCCACAGGACGACAAGGGCAAGTCACGCGTCACGCAGTGGTTGATGTTCCAGATGGCCGGCATCGGCCCGATGATGGGGCAATCGAACGTGTTCTTCCGCTATTTCCCGGAGAAACTGCCCTCTGCCATCGCCCGTTATCACAACGAATGCCGGCGCCTGTACGAAGTGCTCGACCGCCAGCTCGAGGGTCGCGATTACCTGTGTGACGACTACTCCATCGCCGACATCGCCAACTGGTGCTGGGTGCGCATCTACTTCTGGGGGGGCAGCCGCATCGACGGTCTCGACAACCTCGGCGCCTGGCTCGAGCGTCTCGAAGCCCGCCCCGCCTGCCAGCGCGGCATCGCCGTCCCCTACGCGCCCGACTGGGCGCGGCTCGAGGCCGATCTGGAAAGCGAGGACAGCGTGGTCCGCTCGCTGGTCACCAAGTAGGAGCAAACCGGATGATGCAGCTCGCGCGCGACGATATCGTCGCGACCCATACCGATGCCGAGATCTACGGTGCGCACGTGGCACTCGACGACCGCGACATCGTCGAGCTCGGCTGCGGTGCCGCCGCACACACGCGTGCCATCGGCGGCGGCGGTCACGGCCGCCGCGTCACCGCCTTCGAGGTCGATCGTGTCCAGCACGAGCGCAATCTGGCGCACAATGATTTGCCGAACGTGACGTTCCGCTACGGCGGGGCCGAGCGTATCGACCTGCCCGATACGAGTACCGACGTCGTGATGATGTTCAAGTCGCTGCATCACGTGCCGCTCGCCGAGCTCGACAATGCGCTCGCCGAGATCGCCCGCATCCTGCGGCCAGGCGGTGTGCTCTATGTCTCCGAGCCGATTTTCGCCGGCGACTTCAACGACGTCATCCGCCTGTTCCACGACGAACAGGCGGTGCGCGAAGCGGCCTTCGCCGCCCTGACGCGCGCCATCGAGCGCGGCCTGTTCGAACTCGTCGAACAGATTTTCTTCCGGAGCCCCGTGCACTTCGACGACTTCGCCGACTTCGAACGGCGCATCATCGGCGCCACGCACACCGAGCACCGCCTCGACGACGTCACGCTGGCACGCGTACGGCGCGCTTTCGAGCCGCACCAGGGGCCCGACGGCGCCGGTTTCCTCGCCCCGATGCGGGTCGACCTGCTGCGCAAACCGCGCGCCTGAGGGGCCGGCGCGCCGCCGCCGTGCGTCCCGGCGGGGCTCAGTCGCTCGCCGCGCGCAACGCGGCAATGCGCGACGCCAAGGGCGGATGCGTCGCGAGCAGGTGGCCGAGGCCGCCTGCGATACCGAACGCTTCGACCGTATCGGGCAGGGCTTCCGGCTGTGCCTGCTGCTGCAGGCGCTCGAGAGCCGCGATCATCTTGCCGCGGCCGGCCAGGCGCGCGCCGCCAGCGTCCGCACGGTACTCGCGATAACGACTGAACCACATCACGACCAGCGAGGCGAGGAAACCGAGCACGGCCTGGGCGGCGAAGTAGCCGAGGTAGTAGCCGGCGCCACGCCCGCGGCTGTCCCGATCGATGGCCGCCGCGACGACGTGGGCGAAGACCATCACGAAGGTATTCATCACGCCCTGCAACAGCGCCAGCGTGACCATGTCGCCGTTGGCAACGTGACTCACCTCGTGCGCCAGCACGGCTTCGACCTCGTCCTGGTTCATGTGCCGCAGGAGACCGGTACTGACGGCGACGAGCGCCTGGTCCTTGTTCGCACCGGTCGCGAACGCGTTCGGACTGGGGGAATCGAACACGGCCACGTCGGGCATGCCGATACCTGCCGCCTGGGCCTGGGCCTGCACCGTTTCCAGCAGCCAGCGCTCGGCCGAGTTCGCCGGTTGTTCGATGATCTGCGCGCCGACGGCACGGGCGGCCATGGACTTCGACATCAACAGCGAAATGAGCGCTCCCCCCATACCGAACAGGGCAGCAAAGACCAGCATGCCGCCGGTGCCCTGCTGGTTGAGACCGAGCAGGTTGAGCACGATCGAGAGCACCACGAGGACAGCGAAGTTGGTCGCCAGGAACAGGCCGATTCTGAGCATGGGAGGAAACGTCTCCGTTATCGAGGGAAAGGCGCGCCAGGTACGCGCAATTGGGTGTGAGATGCGGTCGCGGCGGTGAATTTCAAGCGTTGGCGCGACGGGCGCCAGCACCGTCGCGAATCACCGGGACGCACTCGGCATCGCCCAGTTCGACCTCGACGGTCGTACCGCGCGCGGGCTCGCTGGTGATCTCGAGCCCCCAGTCGAAACGCTCCGTGATGCGTTTGACGATGCTGAGGCCGATGCCGTTGCCGCGCGCGTGCTGGCGGCCCAAGGCGGGCGTGAACACCGCACCCAGGTGTTCCTTGCTCATACCGACGCCGCTGTCGCTGATGCGCACCCCGGCGGCGGAGACCAGCACCTCGACCGTGCCGCGCTCGGTGTAGGCACACGCATTGCGCAGCAGGTTGCCGAGCACGATGGCGAGAATGCGCGGCGAGCTCTGTACCGTCAGGCGATGCGTTTCGTCCATGCGCAGCGTGAGCGGCTTGTGGCCGTAGATCATCACGCAACGGTTGAATTCCTGGCGCATGATGTCGTTGACGACCACCTGCTCCTTGCGCAGCGTGCCCTCGTGTTCGCGCGCCAGCAGCAGCAGGATTTCCGTCAGCTCCTCCATGTCGAGCGCGGCACGGCGCATCTTCTCGACCAGCGCCCGCGCCGGCGGTTCGAGATCGTCACGGGCAAGCAGCTTGTCGCTGGCCATGCGGATCACCGTCAGCGGGCTGCGCAGCTCGTGGCTGGCCTCGCGCGTGAACAGGCGTTCGCGTTCGATGAAGCGGTCGACCCTGCCGAGCAGGTGGCGCAGCGCATGTGCGAGCACCTCGATCTCGGCATTGCCGCCAGTTGCCTGCACGTCAGCCGAGAGCGACGCGAGATCCGGGGTCTCGAGATCGATATCGCGCACGCTGCGCGCGAGACGGATGACCGGCGACACGGCGCGCCGCGTAATGCGGTAGGCGACCCAGGCAGACGAGTAGAGCACGACCAGCAGCATCGCCAGCGGTGCAAGCCCGAAGTAGGTCGCGAGTTCCTTGACGTTGTTGGCATCGAAGACGAGGAACAGCCGCGCGCCGTCGTGTTCGCTGCTGTGTACCACGGTCTCGCCGACCGGCGTGCGCACGTCATGGATGCCCGGTCCCAGGCCGGCGAATTCGTCCGGCAACTCGTTGTCGCGATCGAACACGTAGCCAATCAGCGTGTTGGTGTTCGGCGCGGGCGTCTCGACGGAGATCTTCCGGCGCGCCCAGAAGTAGTCCGCTTCGCGCTTGAGCGCCGAGACAATCAGCAGTTCGCGGATCGCGAACTCCGCGAGGTAGACACCGGCTACGGCCGTCGCGCTGATCAGCACGATCTGCAGCACGAAGGCGCGCCACAGGCTCGCGTTCAGGCGGCGCGGACGCTCAACCTTCATCGGCGATGCGGAAGCCGGCGCTCGGCACCGTGTGGATCAGGGCGTGCTCGAACGGACGGTCGACCGCCTTGCGCAGTACGTAGAGATGGCTGCGCAAGGCATCGCTATCGGGAGGCAGGTCGCCCCACACGGCCTGCTCCAGCGACTGGCGGTCGACCACCTGCGGCGAGCGCTGCATGAGTAGAGTGAGGATCTTCAGCCCGATCGGGGTCACGGTCAGTTCCCGCCCGGCGCGGCTCACTTTCAGGCTGCGCAGGTCGAGTTCGAGGTCACCGACACTGAGCACGTCGCCGCCGCCGCCGCGGTGGCGACGGATCAGCACGCGCAAGCGCGCTTCGAGCTCCTCGAGGTCGAACGGTTTGACCAGGTAGTCGTCGGCGCCGCAGTCGAACCCGGCGAGCTTGTCGGCCAGCGTGTCACGTGCGGTCAGCATCAACAGCGGCACGTCGCGGCGCGCGTCGCGCAGGGCACGGCACACCTGCAGCCCATCCATGCCAGGCAGCATGAGGTCGAGTACGACCGCATCGTAGGTGTTGTCGCAGCCGAGTCGCAGGCCGGCATGGCCGTCGCCCGCGTAGTCGACGCTGTAGCCGCAGCCCTCGAGGTGCTCGCAGACCATCTCCGCAATGTCGTGATGATCCTCGACAACGAGTATGTCGCCGGCGTAGCTCATGGAAGCGGTTACGGCGGCCCGCTGGCGGCAGCTGTTGGCGACTTGATGCGCATGCGCTCCTTATACACCGCCACCGTCGCGCGGCCAATCTCGCTGCCACGCGCCGCCGCCGGCGCTCAACGCGGCGGACCGCGCGTGACGTGCGCCAGCGCGTCGGCGAAGCTGCCGGGTGCCGTGTCCATCCACTCCATCCACCAGGTCGCGCCGGCCGCGGCCATCGCCGCGTGCGTCGCGGGCGGCTCGGCGTGGCCGCTGGCGACGACATCGAAGCCGTCGAGGTTGCCACGCAGCGTGGCCAGCTCGGCCGTCAGGCGCGCCAGCGCGTCCGCGTCCAGCCACCACTCGCGCCATTCGATCGCGGTGTCGACGGCGCTGTTCAGCGTCGCCGGCACCTGCAGCGGAAAGATGCCGTCCCAGCGCGCCGCCCGGCGTACCCCGGCGCGCGCCGGCAACGTCGCCGCGACCCATACCGGGACGCGCGGACGCTGCAGCGTGGGCGGCGCCAGGCGCGTCTCGACGTCGTAACAAGCGCCATGGTGGGTAACCGCTTCGCCGCGCATCAGCGGGTCGAGAATCGCCAGGCCTTCGTCGAGTCGTGCCGCGCGTTCACGCCCGCCGGCCGGCTCGCCGAAGGCCGCGAACTCGAGTTCGGGCGGCTCGCCGAGACCGACGCCGAGCGTGACGCGACCGGCGCTGAGATGATCGAGCGTCGCCAGTTCCTTGAACAGCTTCCACGGCCGGCGCCGCGCCACCGGCGTGATCATGGCGCCGAAACGCAGCCGCGTGGTCGCCTGGGCGACGGCGGCGAGGACCACGGTCGCATCGGCAACGGGCAGCCGGCCGTCCGGCTCGAAAGCCAGGTGATCCCAGACGAAGAAGCCGTCCCAGCCGGCCTCCTCGGCCGCGCAGGCCAGCTCGACGAGGCGCGATGGCGCGCCATAGTCGTTGAAGTTAGGCGCGTAGACCGCGTAGCGCATGCCCGCTTCCCGCCTGCTTCGCGATGCGCCGTTCCCGTGCAGGCGTCACGTCGCCCGGGGCGCGCAGGAAAGGCCCGACGCCGCGTCAGCCGGCATCGGGCCGCGGCCCGTGGCTTCGCTCAACCGGCGGATTTCTGCGCCGCCGGCGCGCCGCTGCCGATCTTGTCGGTGAAGTTCGGCCACACCTTCTCGGTCATCAGTTCCAGGCTCTTCATGCACTTGTCGTGCGGCATGTGGTTATAGATGAACATCCAGAAGTAATCGACCGGCAGCTTCTCGAACAGGGCTTCGAGCTTGCGATTGACGGTATCGGGTGAACCGTGAATCACCAGGCCGCGCTCGGACAGCGTGTCGAACGTCGCCGGCAGATCGAACGGGCCTTCTCCGGGACCCGCGATGGCCGCATTGAAGCCGAAAGGCACGAAGAAGTTGTTCCAGATGAACGAACCGGCCTCGCGCGCTATTTCTTCGGCCTCCGCATCCGTATCGGCGACGATGATCTCGCGGCTCATGGCCATCCCCTGGCCGAACTTGTAGTTCTTGCCGGCGGCGTTGGCCGCTTCCATGCCGGCACGGAAATGTTCCTTGACCACGTCGTAGTGGGTCATGATCGTGACCGGCACGATGCCGCGCTCCATGCCCCACTTGATTGAGCGTTCGGAGGTCGCGAAGGGCATGAACATGTCCGGCACCTGCTTCTCGTAGGGCGGCGGCGCGATACCGATTTCCTCGATGATGCCGTCCTTGTTGCAGCCCTGGCCGAAGTTCCACGCCACCTCGGCCGCGGCCCACTTGATGTCCTTGGTCGGCACCTGCCAGTGCTTGCCCTGGAAGCTGAACGTGTCGTTCTGCCAGGCTTTCATGATGATCTCGAAGTGCTCTTCGAACAGCGAACGCTTGAGCTCCTCGTAGGATTCGCCGCCGGCCGGGTCGGCCAGGCCGACCTGCTGGCCGAGCACGTTGACCCAGCGCGGCTGGTAACCCCGTGCGAAGCCGGCGAACACGCGACCCTGCAGCATCTGCGAGACCATCGCGATGTTCTCGGCCAGGTTGATCGGGTTCTGCGACGGCAGCACGTTGCCGAGCTGGCCGAACTTCATGCGCTTGGTCTGCAGGCCGAAGTAGAGATCGAGAATCACCGGGTTGGTGGAAACCTCCTCGCCCTCGACGTGGAAATGATGCTCGGTGAAACCGCAGCCGTAATAGCCGTTCGCGTCCATGTACTGCAGCTGCTCGGTAAGTTCGCGCAGCATCATCTGGTAGAGGTGGGTCTGCTTGCCCGCCATACCCTTCTTGATGTCTTCCATGTGGCCGACGGACGGCAGGTAAAAGGCGCCAACTTCCATAATCTTGCTCCCCGGAATAGTTGTCGGGATGGTCGTGTCGCGCCGCGGGCGGATGGCGGCGCCGAATTGCCGTCGAGGTTACTACGCAGCCGCGCGCAGCGTCCAGCACGCCGCTCAGCCGGGCGCCGCCGCCACTGCCTCGATCTCGAAGCGCCATTCGGGTTTGAGCAGCTGCTTGACCAGCAGGGCGGTCGAAGCCGGGCGCGCCTCGCCGAGATGCCGCGCGCGGGCCGCGGCGAAGGCCGGGTAGTCCTCGGCTTCGATGAGGTAGGCGGTTATCTTGACAATATTGTCAGCATTCATGCCGGCCACGCGCACGGCAGCCATCAGGTTCACCCAGGCCTGCTCCGCCTGCGCCTCCAGCGTGTCCGGCAGGGAGCCGTCCGGCGCGAGCCCGATCTGGCCGGCGATGAACGCGACGCGCGCGTTGGGCGGAATCACGACGGTGTGATGGTAGGCGTTGTTGAAGGGGGCGACGATGTCGTCCGGATTGAGTTTCTCGAGCATGCGTGTCTCCTCGCTGGGGAACAGCGCTGAGCATAGCAGCGTCCCGCCACGCCGCGGTCCGTTACGGGGCCCGTTCGGCGCGCGGGGACACGGCCGGGCGTGGACGAAGCGCGCCCGGTGCGGCATATGCCGCCGGGTAGTTAGCAGCAGATCACTTCGTTATAGTGTGCCTCGGTGCCGCACCGGCGCCGTCCCGGCCCGCAACGAAAGACCCGCCGCATGTCGACACCCGCCATCCATACCGAACAGAGCCTCATCACCAACGAGCCCTACTACGAGCCCGTCGCCGACGAAGTGGCGGTGTTCACGGCCGCCTACCGCAACAAGCTGCCGGTCCTGCTCAAGGGACCGACCGGGTGCGGCAAGACGCGCTTCGTCGAATACATGGCCTGGCGCCTGGAGCGGCCGATGATCACCGTGGCCTGTCACGACGATCTCACCGCTTCCGACCTCATCGGCCGCTACCTCGTGCGCGGTGGCGAGACCGTGTGGGTCGACGGCCCGCTGACCAGCGCGGTGCGCAACGGCAGCATCTGCTACCTCGACGAAGTCGTCGAGGCGCGCAAGGACACGTCCGTGGTCATTCACCCACTGTGCGACGACCGCCGCCTGCTGCCGATCGAGAAGCTCGGTGAAGTGCTCGCGGCGCCGCCCGAGTTCTGCCTCGTCATCTCCTATAACCCGGGCTACCAGAGCGTGCTCAAGGATCTCAAGCAGAGCACGCGTCAGCGTTTCGTCGCGCTCGAGTTCAATTACCCGAGCGTCGAGGTCGAACAGACCATCATCGAGAAGGAGAGCGGCATCGACACCACGGGCGCTCGTCAGCTCGTCAAGTTCGGCCACATGACGCGCAACCTCAAGGGCAGCGGCCTCGACGAAGGCGCGAGCACGCGCCTGCTGGTCAACGCGGCCAAGCTCATGCACGAGGGCATTGCGCCGGTCGTCGCTACCGATACCGCCGTGGCCCAGGCCCTGACCGACGACGAGGACATGCTCAAGGCGGTCCACGAGCTCAGCCGCTCGATCTTCTGACCGTCCCGCCATTCGCAACCGCGCGCGGCCACCCGGCCGACGCGCCGATCACCGCCCGCGGAGAGCCATGAGCGACGAATCGCGCCAGAATTTCCTCAATCGGCTGCGCATCCAGAAGGACCTCGAGAAGTTCACCGCCGGTGCGCTCGCGCGGCACGGTAACGTCGAGGACATCGTCGCGCGGATCGCGGCGCTGGAGCGCCGTGACCAGGACTTCGTCTATGCCTGGGTCGAGTTGATCGCCCGCTCCAACCACGAACTCGCAGCGCACTTCATCGGCCGCGTCGCCAGCGCCTTCGACAAGATGGAGCGCAGCGGTGTTGAAGACTGGGTCGACCAGGCCATGACCACGTTCGACAACCGCGGGCTCGGCTTTGCGATCGAGGCGCTCGAGAACGTCGACGAGTTCGCGCGCGAGTACGCCAGCCGCCACGTGCGTTGCGGCTTCGACGACGCATCGGGCTTCCTGCGCCATTTCGTGCGCGGCCTCGGCGGCCGCGAGCTGCGCGTGATCAGCGACCAGTCGACGTTCACCGATACCGAGTCGCTCTACCTGCCGGACGTGGTCAATCTGTACCCCGAACCCGAGCAGAACTTCACCGTCTACAAGCTGACCGCGGTGCACCTGTGGGCGCAGACCTGGTACGGCACGTGGCGCTACCAGGTGGTCGAGCAGCTCATCCGGCAATTCGACGACGAGCAACCGATGGCGATCTTCAACCGCCTCGAATGTCTCCGCCTCGAAGCCTGCATCGCGCGGGATTTCCCCGGCCTGTCACGCGAATTCCGACTCTACGGCAGCGTCGGCGAAGCGGGCGACGCGCTATGGGAGGAATGGCGCCGCCGCGCCTCGCGCCTCGCCGAACGTGACGCGAGCGCGGCCGATTCGCTCGCACTGATCGAGGACTTCCGCGAGCTGCCGCTGCCACCGCTGCGGCCGTTCGAAGGCGACATGTTCGCCGGACGCGTGCGCCAGGCCCTGTTCGCGCGCATCGAGCGCGAAAAGAGTGCGTTCCAGCGCGCGATGCAGGAGCTGCGCGACAAGGACGACCGCGGCGAGGGCGGTGGCGACGACGCGCAGAAGCAACTGGTCGAAGTCGAGATGCACGACGAGGCCGGGGCCGGCGGCGAGGATGTCAATTTCCAGCTCACCATCGACGGCGAAGTCACCTCCATCCCCGAGCACATGAAGGACCTCATGGGCTCGATCATGCAGGATTTCGGCGAGATCCCCGACGACCATCTCGAGCCCCTGGAACGCGGCGAGTACTCGGATGCGCTGCTGCCCCAGAAGGGCGACGTCGACGGCGACGACGACCCCGATTTCAACGATGCCGGCAGCTTCAGCTACCGCGAATGGGACTGCGTGCGACAACGCTTCCGCGAAGGGTTCTGCACGCTGCGCGAGCTGTCCGTGCCGCCCGGAGACGAGGGCTTCGTCGCCGCCACGCTCGACAAGCACCGCGGCCTGCTGAAGTCGATCAAGCGCTCCTTCGAGGCGGTGCTCGGCGAGTCGCGCCTGCAGCGACGCCAGTCGGACGGCGACGACATCGATCTGGACGCGCTGGTCGAGGCCTTCGCCGACGTCGCCCAGGGGCGCGAGATGAGCGAGTACCTCTACACCCGCTACCGCAACCAGGAACGCAACATCGCCGTCATGTTCATGGTCGACATGAGCGGTTCGACGCTCGGCTGGGTCAACGACGCCGAGCGCGAAGCGCTGGTCCTGCTGTGCGAGGCACTCGAGATGCTCGGCGATCGTTATGCGATCTTCGGCTTCTCGGGTCGCACCAACAAGCGCTGCGAAGTCTACCGCATCAAGGATTTCGACGAGTCGTACTCGAGCGCGGTGCGTCAGCGCATCAGCGGCATCCGGCCCAAGGCCTACACGCGCATGGGCGTCGCCATCCGCCACCTCGGTCAACTTCTGCAGCACACGCAGGCGCGCACCAAGCTGCTGATCACGCTGTCCGACGGACGCCCCGAGGACTACGGCGGCTACAAGGGCAAGTACGGCATCGAAGACACCCGCCATGCCCTGCTCGAGCTCAAGCAGGGCGGTATCCACTCCTTCTGTGTGACCATCGACAACGAGGCGCAGGAATACCTGCCGCACATGTACGGGCCGGCGAACTTCGCGGTCATCGACGAGGTCGAGAAACTGCCGTACAAGGTGGCGGATATCTACCGCCGCCTCACCACCTGACGGCAGGGCCGCCAGCGGGGCTGCGCTGCCGGCTGGCGGCG
>Ga0180436_10000489_pt1 | contig 41043 bp, 33 predicted proteins | sample SS_ome_2_FD_132434 | JGI IMG/M metagenome (GOLD analysis project Ga0180436, IMG submission 132434) | Hypersaline lake sediment archaeal communities from the Salton Sea, California, USA - SS_3_S_2 metaG | ecosystem: Environmental > Aquatic > Non-marine Saline and Alkaline > Hypersaline >... | reverse complement strand
GCCGAGGTTTACGCAAGAACGAGGGAGTTGCGGTTCAGCCGTCGATGAGGGGCAGAGTTCGGGCGATGAAGCTGGCCATCTCGTCGCGGCCGACGTTGGCGGAAGGGCAGAACTCGTCGTTGGTCGGCGGATTGCAGCCCTTGGTGATCCCCGCTGCGGCGAGCCGGTCGATGTCTGCCTCGAAGATCGATCCGTCGTCGTCCCTAAAGGTGTCGTTGCCTGCCCCATCCACCAGCCCGAGGGCCCTGACGAGAAACGCAGCCATCTCCTGTCGCGTCACCTTCTCTTCGGGACAGAACTTGGTGTTGCCTTCGCCCGGGTTGCAGCCCTTGGTGATCCCTGCGGCGGCGAGCTTGTTGATGTCGGATTCGAATACGTGATCGTCGTCGTCCGCGAACCAGTCACGACCACCGTCGTCACTCAATCCGAGAGTCCGCACCAGGAAGGCGGCCATCGCCCCCCGGGAAATGTCGTCATCGGGACAGTAGTCATCGTTGAACGGCGGGTTGCATCCCTTGGTGACGCCTGCGGCGGCAATTGCTTCGATCGTGTCCTCATGGATGTTGTCGTCGTCATCACGAAAGGTCCCGTTGAACTCATAAGGTTGCGCGTCCGGATCGCATTTCCAGTTGGGGTCGTTGTGCCAGAAATCCACCGGCACGCCGCTCAGGCGAGTATTGCCCAACCAGACCCGCACCCTGCCGGCGTCGTCCCAGAACCAGAGGTCACCGCGACCGTCGCCGTCGAAGTCGTTGACCAAGACATCCACGATGCTGCCGGCGGTATTGAGGTTGTAGGTGCTGGCGACAGCTCCGTAACCGTTGGCCAGGATCTGGACCCTCGTGCTGCTCCCTTCTGGCGTGATCACGAAAAGGTCGGGCAGTTCATCCAGGTCGGTGTCACCAATGGTGAACTGGCTCGATGTCGTTGCACCCAGCGGCGTATCCACATTCACTAGCTGCGTGGCAAAGTCGTCGGCACCGCTATAAACCTCGAGAGTCGTGAACTCGACATCGCGCCGGATTACGTACAGATCGACGTAGCTGTCGCGGTTGTGATCTCCGAGCAGATACACGTCGGCAGGGGATGCGGCAATACCCGTCGTTATCGTGATCGACTCCTCGAATCCTGTTGGCTTCAGGGATACCTCAATCTCGAGCGTTTGCCCGCTGCTATCGATCAGTATGAGGTCGTTGCGACCGACCCTCGAGTAATCGCCGAGCAGCGGCGTGCGATCGCCGATGTCGACGTTGAGCGCGTGATCTCTACCGATGGCGCACCAATCGTGTTTGCGGTCGGTTTGCGAGTACTCGAGACGGGTACCGTTGTCCTTGGGCACCAGCTGAAACACATCGGCGACACCGTCACCGTCACCGTCACCGAGGAGATAGGCGTACTCCGGATTTGGCAAGCCGAATTCGGTAGTGGTGTTCATCACCTCGTCGCTGTAGCCCGCAGCAGCAGAGCTGACTGGATACGCAGTCGGTGCATCGCCGTATCCAGGCGTTGCGGCCGGACCCATCCAGGAGAAGTGCATCGGGTCCTTGGCGTATTTCCAGTCGCCTCCCCAGCAGAACCCGGCGTTTTTCCACGCGGCGACAAACCAGCCGGGCATGTCGCTGATGAGGACGCCATCAGAGCGGTAAGGATTGGTCGTAGAGTTGATGTCGAGTGCAACACCGTGCCCGTGCAGTGAAATCTGGTAGCGCCCTCCGATGGTGCGGGGAGCGAAGCCGTAGGTGTGCGATGGTCTGACCGCGTAGTAGTTACCCTTGGCCTGCTCCGCGGCCAGGTTGGCCGTCACCTGGTCGAGCGCCGGCAGGGCCCGCTCGTGCATCAAGATCTGATAGCCGCCCGACATCGGGACCGGCCACCAGACCAGATCGTCTCGCACCTGACCGATGGTCCGACCCAGTAGGTCGGCCCGGGGACCGCCGATGCGCTCCCAGTCGGGCAGACGCCCGATCCGGGTGGCATAGCTGCCATCGGTAGATGGCTGGTCGCACCCCCAGGACTCGTTGGTTGAGATAATTGCAGTGCCCTCGCCGACGCCGGCCACAGCCGGAGCTGCCGGAAACAGGGCGGCGAGAAGCGCAATCGCAAGCACAAGACGAACCGATCGCCTCATGGGGTCGACGCCAGTCGCAGCAGAGAACCCGCCGCGTTCAAGATGTAGAGGCGGTTGGCATCGTCCACAGCGAACGAGGTCACGTTGCCCAGCGTGCCCACCTGCGAAGTCCAGTTGCGCTGCGCTCCAACGAGGCCGTCAACGTACTTGAAGCTGAGTAGCTCGCCACGGCAGTAGTCGGCGTAGAAATAGTGCCCGCTGAGGTCGGCCATCTCGGTACCCCGGTACACGTACCCACCGGTAACTGAACAGCCCTGGGAGTGGGCGTACTCGACTGCCGGGAAGGTGAGGCCCGTCGGGTCGCAGCCGTCGCCGGTGTCGTAGCATTGATTGCCCTCGAAGGAATTCCAGCCGTAGTTGAGCCCTGCCGAGGCGAGTGGCGCTACATCGATTTCTTCCCGTTCATTCTGACCGACATCGCCCGTGTAGATGAGGCCGGTTTCCTCATCGATGGAGAAGCGCCACGGATTGCGCAGACCGTACGCCCAAACCTCGTCGGCGCCGGAGGTACCCACGAATGGATTGTCCGGAGGAGTCGCGTAGTTGCGGGAGGAGTCCCCGGGAAAGCCGTCGGCGTCTACATCGATCCGCAGCAAGGATCCCAGAAGCGTGGACTTGTTCTGCCCGTGCTCTAGCGGATCACCACCCGATCCGCCATCGCCAAGCCCGAAGAGTAGGTACCCGTCGGGAGCGAACGTGATCATGCCGCCATTGTGATTCTTGTAGGGTTGATCAACCCGGATGATCACTCGAGCCGAGCCGGCATCTGCCACATCGGGGTCCGCAGACACCTGGTACTCGACGATGCGGGAATCCCCGGCCGTGTCGGTGTACGAAACGTAGAAGAGCCCATTGTCGGCGTAGTCGGGATGGAACGCCATGCCCAGCAGACCGCGCTCGGAGTGATCCGTAGATACAAGTGTGCGGATATCCAGGAAGTAGCCGGGCAGGAGCGCGTCGTCTTCGACAATGCGGATGGATCCACCCTTCTCAACCACGAACAGCCGGTCGTCTCCCGGGGGCGCCGTGGCATAGACCGGGAAATTGAGATCGGTGACAACGGTCTCGATCCGGGGTTGACTTGGTGGTGGGGGCACCACCGGCATAAGCCCCTCTGCCCTACTCAGGAACGTTGCCATCTCGTCGCGCCGCACCGACGAATAGGGACAGTAGTTGGTGTTGCCTTCGGCCGGATTGCAGCCCCTGGTTACTCCCGCGGCCGCCAGTCGATCGATGTCGCCCTCGAAGACAAGACCGTCGTCATCATTGAAGTAGTCACCGTCGCCCGAATCGGTGTACCCATAGGCTCGGACCAGGAAGGCGGCCATCTGTGCTCTGGTCACAAAGTCGTTGGGACAGAATTTGGTGTTGCCTTCGGCCGGATTGCAGCCCCTCGTGATCCCGGCCGCTGCCAGCCTGTTGATGTCCGCCTCAAAGATGCTGGCGTCGTCATCACTGAACCAGTCGGTACCGCCGTCGTCGGTGAGGCCGAGGGTTCGCACCAGGAAAGCAGCCATCTGCCCCCGCGTCACCGCATTAGCCGGACAGTACCGGTCATTGAACGGCGGATTACACCCCCGAGTGATGCCTTCTGCGGCAATTGCCTCGATGTTTCCCTCGTGAACATTCCCGTTGTCGTCGGTGAAAGACCCTCCGGGTGGCAACTCGGCCAGGGCCGCCGCGACGCTCGCCACCACCAGAATCGCGGTAACTGACAATACAGATAGTGTGCGCATGAATTCGGACGATAGCTGGCTCCGGGAGCAAAAACGGACTATCCCCGAAGAATCGTGGAGAGCTCGGAGGCAACCCGTTGCTGGAGCTCCCGATACGCTGCCACGGCCTGATGAAGCCGGGCGGAATGGTCGCCGTCGGTGGCCCGGGCGACCAGTGCTGCGAGCGCCTCAGATGTCACCACGTCGCTGCGAACCACCATGTCTTTCTGCCCGACCGAGGTAGCGAAATCCATGATCTTGGGCCGGTACTCGATACCAACGAATGGAGTCCCTTCGGCGGCAGCGATGACGGCGGCGTGCAACCTCTCCGCCACAACCACCCCGGCACGAGCTAGTAGCTCCATTCCCGCTTCCTGATCGGCGTATGAGGCAACGTATTCTGCATCAACGGTTCCAGAGCGGCGCATGATCTCCATGATGAAGCGATCATCACCCGGGAAACACGATATGTAGGCAACGGGGCGCCCTGCTGCACGCAGTCCGGTCACCAGGTCGGTGAGGGCGGTGAAGACGCGCTCGTCGCTCTGACCCCAGAGCTCACCATTGGTGTAGGCCGGGCTGATCACGACCAGACCATCGTCGACAACCACCGACCCCGTGGGTTGCACTGAGAGACCGGGATCACCGAGGATCTCGAGGTCACCTCGATACCCCCACTCACGGAGAATCGCCTTCGAGCGGGGCCCTCGCACTCCGACATATATGCACGAATCAAGAAAATCGACCCATTGCTCGATCGGCTCCGTGATGCCCCAGAAGTCGGGGTCGGCAACGCCCGAACCGAACACAACTCGCTCTACCCGGGGGCTGTCATGGCGGCGGAGAGACTCGAGATAAGTCATCCGGTTGATGAGGGTGCCGCCGCCGAGCAGCAGCAGCTTTGGACTCGGGATTTCGTATCCCACCCGGGTCCCGGGTAGTAGCTCGCGAACCGCCCGCAACATGATCTCGTCACCGAAGTTCTGCCGACCGAGCCAGCCGATGTAGGACACACCCGGTGTTGCGACGTCATCCTTTGCCTCGAGGCGACTCTGCCGGTGCGTGTCGAGACCAACGGCCCGATACCGTTTGCCCTGCACCTTGGCGGTGGCGAAGCGAGTCAGCGCCTTTGCGGCCCGTTTTGCCCCACCTTTGGTGAGGTCGTCAACGAACTGTGAGCGCTCACCGGTAATGGCGGGGAATACGTCGGGTAGCTCCGATTCGGGACTGAGCGCGGGCAGGGCAACGAGTCCGTCGCGCAAAGCCTTCACCTCAGACAATTCAACCACTCGCTGCCATAGAGTCGCCGCGTCCAGGCCAGCGTCGTGCACTTTCATCCACTCGCGCCGCCGGCTGAGGGCAAAGACCGGCATCGAGCCCCAGGCCGCATCGAGATCGGCCACCGCATCGTCATACAGGTAGGTTTGCTCGCCTTCTCCGGTCACGACCTGATAGCCGGAGCGCACTACGCTGGCACGCGGATTCGAGTCGAGACGACGGACCGCCCGGCCGAGCAAGCGGTGATCGAGCGACGCCCAACCGTGGAGCAGCGCAATGTATTCGCCCCGGGTTGCGGCAATGGCAGTAGCGAACTGGACATCGTCATCTTCGGCGGCAGGCACGACCGTGACGCGTGGATCACCCATCAGGGTCTCCCCCAGCCGATCGACCTCCTCTGCTCCGCCGAGAAAGATCACCTCAAAATCAGTGAAGCTCTGCTTGAGTAGCTGTTCCCAGAGTTCTTCGGCACGTTCCGGCACAGTGGGCGAGATGACCCAGCTGACCTTGGGCACTTCGTAGATATAGCCCCGCTGCGATTTGCGGTAGAAACGGTGAGGCATCTTGGTCTGGATGATCCCGTCGTTGGCGGCTCGGGCTTGCTCCCGCCAGTCGGGTCCGTCGCCCTCATCCCGCTGGGTCTGGTGGTAGATGGCGGCACGATTCTCCGGTACGAAAAACATGCCGCCGTTGAACAGCCGCCAGCCCAGTTCGGTGTCTTCCCCGCCCCAACGCCCGAAGTCTTCGGCAAAACCGCCTTGCTCCAGAAAACTATCTCGACGAACCGAGAAGTTCGAGGATACGAGCGAGCGGAAGGCTTCATCGCCAAGCCGCAACCCCGCAGTACGGCGATAGAAGACCTTGCGAAAGTCATCAGGCGCGGCGTCCTCGGCGGAATCGCCATCGGCGGTGGCCCGCTTCGCCAGCGGCGCGGTTCCCTGCCGCAGCATCGCCTGATCCAGGTCGCTGGCATCGAGATGGTGACGGGAGCCGATGACAACGAGATTGTCGGCGTAGCGGTGCCAATCCGCATGTCTGGAGACCAGATCGGGATCGGGGATGCAGTCGGCGTCGATGAATACCAGTACCTCTGCATCAGTTTGGGACGCACCAAGATTGCGAGCGCGACCTGCTCCGTAGCCTTCGTGCTCCTGACGTACCACAGTGACATCGAGGTCACCCGAAACGAGGGCGACCGCCGCCGCAACATCCTCATCGGAGCCGTCATCGGCCACAATGACGGTGAAGTCGCTGCGGGTTTGCGCAACCAACCCACACAGGGTGTTGCCGAGCAGATCCACCCGGTTATAAACGGGGATGACGACCGCGACTCGCGGCTCGGGGCCGGGTGCGAGATCCCGCACCCGGCGGTAGTCATTCTCCGGAGCTACGTATCTCGTCATGGCCCAGACAACCCGGTCATGTCGTGATCGTACGCTCGTGGGGCAAGATCCGGTAGGACTCGGCGTTGAGATCGACCCGCAGCAAATCACCGTGCCGGGTGATCGTCGCCTGGGGCAGCTCACGGGCCACGTAATCCTCGATTGCGGCGATGTCGCCGGCTGCATAGATGTAACGACGGGCTGCCTCCAACGCCCGCTCCAGATGCTGTGTCCCATCGGGACCAATCGCAACCGCTTCCATGGTGTCGGGATTGAGCCGATCAATTCTCTCGGCACCGTCCCACACCTCGCGGCTGCGCAGTTCGCCGGCTAGATCCGGCAAGCCGAACTGAGCGAGACGCTGCACCTCAACGTCCTCGTCGATCAGCTTGGCCATCGGGGTCAACTGATCGTGGGGCTCTTCGACCATCGGCGCGTCGATACCCCGCAGAACGTCGACGAGGTCGTCGACATTGTGGTCGTAGGTGTGCAGGCCCAGGGCTTGCTCCAGTGCCTCAGCCGCCAGTGCCTGCATTTCGTCGGGCCGATCGAGAATCCCCCGAATCTGGCCTACCACATCGTCCGCGAGCACGAAGTAGTGCTTGCGATCAACAATGAGATCCGTCCCGGGAAGATCATCTGTCACCAGGATGGCTCCCGAGCCGACCGACTCCAGGACCCGCATTGTGATCGGGTAGTGGCGGGTTCCCCCTTCGTTGATGATGGTCTTGGCCTGGGCATAGAGATCAGCCATCTCTTGAGCCGACACGTTGGAGACAAAAGCGGTGTTCTCCTCGCCGAAGGCCTGCTCGATCTCTTCGACGAGACGTTGCCGGCGGGCGTAAGCGCCTCCCTGACGCCGCAACTGGCCGCCGACCATGGAGACGGCGTACTTTCTCTCCTGCCACGGCACAGAGGCGTCGACCAGCTCCGGAGCAACTCCAAAAGTGAATCGATGCACCGGCACCGGGAAGCGATGCGCCAGATGCCAGGAATGCGCCATCAAGACCGCGTGAGCCCCGTAGCGCTCCACAAGCCGGAGATTGGTAGGGATGTGGTGCTCCCCGTGGTGTACCCAGAACAAGACCGGAAATCCCGGATTACGGCCCTTTATCTTCAGCGCCGGATACGGACCTTCAACAAAGACCACCGCGTTGGTGTCGGCGGGGATCTTGCGCCAGTCGATCTCATCGGTATGGAGGTCGATCTCGATACCCGCTCGAAGCATGCCCGCCTCGAGGTATTTCCCGGGATTCGTGTCGGTTTTGCGGTAGCACAGAGCAATCCGCATGCCCTTGAAACGTCCCGGCTCGGGGGTATAGGGAGTCCGGCGATCGTCGGGAGTGAGGTAGGGACCGCCTTGACCCGCCGGAGATACGCTCAGCTCCGGATGGTGCGGAGCGAGATCAACCAGATCACGCGGCCCGGCGTGGGGCCAACGCGGGTCTCGCACCACCGTTGCTGCGGTTCCGGCGATCGCGGCCGCAGCCACCGGCACCGCAGCTGCCGAAGTCGGGTAAACGATCTCCGGAGCCGTCGCTCGCACCGCCGCCGCGAGCTTCTGGTGATGCAGTCGAGTCCGCATTCGCTTGGTTTGTAAGCGCCGCAGTATCTTGCCCATGCGTCCTCTGCCCACCGGATAACGGGTCGGCACAAACTGGACTTCGACACCATCGGTCGGGCAATCGATCTTGCGGCCGCTGGCAACAACGGTGACATCATGGCCTACGTGGGCGAGGCTGGCGGCAAGGGTACGGGCACGAGGATCGTTGCAGTAGGCACCTACCGCAACCAGACAAATACGCATAGGGCAAGATGCTAGCGGGCGGGTGAGGAGATGCTGGGTCAGCAGAAAATGCGTGAGCCGGTTCGACTGCCGCAGCCGACCTGTGCTGTGTCGAACTCGAACCTTAGGCGGTGACTCTCAGTCACCTCGTCAGGCGGGTACCCTGCAGATTCGCATGAAGATCTGCATGTTCGTCAAGAACTCCTTTGAGTACGACGCCCGGGTGACCAAGGAAGCCAAGACCTTGATCGGTGCCGGGCACGACGTCACAGTCGTAGCCATCCACGTCCCCAACAAGACCGCGGAGCGTGAAGTGACGTCGGATGGAATCAACGTCGTCCGTGTCAGCCGCCTCAGTTTCGGTCTGGGCACGTTGAACAGAATCGCCGCGCGCTACGCCGGCTCTATTGAAACCAGGCATGCCCGGCTCACCGGCGAGGAGGTCGATCGGGAGCGGGCCCGGGAGCTGAGCGAATGGCTTCCAACATCGACGGCGACACCGGGCGACAAGGTAGAAGTGATCGTGGACACCGATGCCGGTACGGAGGCCGACATCCGGTCGAGATTGTGGGCCCGAATCACGACCCCGATTCTGCGCGGATTCGCCAGGACGGCACGGTTTGGCTTCCGAGCCGTCAAGTTCCTGGTGGGACGACAGGGGCGGGCGCTGAAGACCCTGGCAATCAACCGTCGTATGATCGAAGTCGGGCTCAGTATCGGTGCCGATGTCTATCACTCGCACGATCTCAATACCCTCTACATCGGGGCAATGTGCAAGAAGAAAGGGCCGGGAACCCGACTCGTCTACGACTCACACGAATTGCAAACCGAACGCAACCGGATGACCAAATGGTGGCGTCGCTGGGCGGCCTGGAACGAGCGGAGATGGCTCCCCTACGCCGATGCGATGATCGTGGCATCGCCGTCCTGGATCGACATCAACCGCAGGAAGTACGGCAAGGTTCCTGATCCATCGGTCAGCATCATCAACACTCCGGAGCTGGTTTCGATCACCGAGCCCCGCAACCTGAGAGGCGAACTCGACATTCCCGATGAGGCGCCGATCCTCCTCTATCAGGGATCCATTCAGGAGAACCGCGGGATCGAACCCGCGATTGATGCGATCAGCCTGCTGCCCCAGGCAGTGCTCGTTGTCATCGGATACGGCTATCACCGCCCCACTCTCGAGGCCGACGTGCGTAAACGCGGCCTCACCGATCGGGTCAAGTTCTTCGGCCCGATCCCCAACGATGAGCTTCTCGACTGGACCGCGGCCGCGGATATCGGTTTGTGCAACATCGTCAACTCGTCTCTCAGCTACCACACATCGCTGCCGAACAAGCTGTTTGAGTACATCATCGCCGGCATCGCCGTCATTGGGTCCGACTCGCCCGAGATCGGACGCATTGTCCGGGAGGAAGGCGTGGGGGAGGTTGCCGATCCGATCGATCCGGAGAGCCTGGCTGCGGCGACCCGCACCATCCTTTCCGACCTCGATAGATACCGCGCGGCGACCCGCGCTGCCGCGCAGAAGTACAACTGGGGCGTCGAGGAACAGAAGCTGCTCGGTATCTACGCCGACTTCGAGTAACGAGTCCTTATTGTCTCCCCGGAGACGCCGACCGGTCCTCTAGGCACACCGCGAGCAAAGGAAGTGCCATGAGTGATCTGGTCCTGGTCGGCCCTTTCTGGACACGATCCGAGGCCGCCTCCTACCTGGGGATCAGCGCAGACGAGCTGCTTGAACGGCACGATGTGCTTCGCATCGAAGGCCGCTGGCTCGAAGAGACGTACCCTGCGCTTCAGTTTTGCGAGCACGAGGTTCGCTACGAGGTATCTACCATCGTCGCAGCCGTCGGCGAGCAGCTGCCGGGGGCGGCCATCGCCGATTGGCTTTCTCGCAGCAATCCGCTACTCGCCTCCATGACTCCGCTTGCCTGGTTCGACGCCGGGCTCAGTCTGCAGACCGCATTGACGGCAATCGTTGCGGATCTGGAGGAGGCCCGGCGCCGGGTAACGCCGGCATCACGGCAGCTGACCGGATAGCGCGCCTTCAACGCCCGCCGACGCGGTGCTTGTCGATGTCCCATTGCCTGATGTACTCCCCCGGAGTCAGATCGATTTCAAATGATGGCCAGAATGATGAAAGCTTGCTGATGCGACGTGACATGATTCCCCTAGTGCTCTCGGTTGCCCTGTTCGTCGGTGCAATGGCGGCTTGGTTCCAACTCAGACTCTCTGTCGAACCTGGCCAGACGCATGAGCGTCTTGTGCGAACTGCGTATCCAACCACTGTGCATCATGATTTCCCCCTCCCGGGACGACGGGCTTTCCGCCGGTAGTCACAAGAGAGCCTGGGATGGCTCGTGATACAGGGAAATGTGGAGCTGCGGTCTAGTTATCTCGAGTTAGAGATCTAGCGCCCTGGCGAAGAACGATGCCATTTCCGCTCGGCTCAACACCCGGATCGGGCAATACTCCGTGTTATCCGGCGGATTGCAGCCGAGGGTTATCCGATTGGCCGCCATGGCATTGATCGATGCTTCGAAGCGATTCCCATCATCGTCGACAAAAAAGTCAATCTCTTCCGGATTCTCGAACCCATAGGCGCGGACGAACAACTCGGCCAACTCCTCGCGCAACAGCGGCTCATTGGGACAGAACTCAGTCTCCGTGCATCCAAATGCAATCCCGGCCTCGGCCAGGGCGTTGATATCACCATGGAAGATGCTCTCCGCGTCGTCGCTGAAGTGATCGGTCTCGCTTCCCGGCAATTCGAGGTTACGACGGAGGAACGCAGCCATCTCCCCGCGAGTGATCTCGCGCTGCGGGCAGTACTTGTCGTTGACCGGCGGATTGCAGCCCTTGGTGATCCCCAATTCTGCAATCTTGTCAATGTCGACCTGATGGACGGAGAAGTCATCGTCCCGGAAGTAACCCTGATACGACTCTTCGAGCGGCGCTTCGAGAACGATGGCAGCGTCGACATGCGGCGTCGGGTTGACCACCGTGCCGTTGGGATCGTGCAGTTCGAAATGCAAGTGGGGCGATACCCCTTCGGCATTGCCGCTGTCGCCGACCCAGCCGATGAACTGACCGGCAAACACATGAACGCCCGATTCGATGCCCGGTGCAAAACCCCAGCCCTGACCGTCGTCGGTGCCGGGGGTGTCGTTGTTGAGGTGGATGTACCAGGACTCCCAACCGTCGTCATGGCGCAAAGACATCGCACAGCAGTTGCCGCCCTGATCGTCGTGCATCCAACCGACCGTTCCGTCGGCGACCGCGATGACCGGGGTCATCTTGTCGGCCATGATGTCAACGCCATGGTGACTTCTACCTCCACTCCGAGTAGCTCCGAAAGTATCGGAGTAGTGGTTCTCGCCAACCACCGGGAAGTACATCGATGCGCCGTAGATGTCGGCGCCGGCCTCGGGTGCGGTCGTACCCGGCGAGGCCAGCAAACCCGCCACCAGCGCAAACGCGAGCGCTGCTCGCATCCAGCCGTTCATTTCGCTTCTCTCATTCGCTTCTGGGACCGCTACGCCACAGAAGCGTCGCCGATAACTGCGATGAGGCCTCAGTACCTCATCTCAGCGACGTGCCCCTTGAGGGAACGATGAAGTATCTTTCCCAGCCCGACGCTGAACCAGTTACATCGGCAGTTGTGGGGAGAACCTTAAATCGGACCGGGGATTAACCCACCTCGACGTCGACGTAGCGAGGCACGATCTCGAGCCAGACCGAACCAGCGGGCACGGTGAACTGAACTCCCGATTCGTCGAGGAAGAACCAGCCATCAGACTGCGCGGCCCGCAGCCACTGACCGGAGCGAACCTCGCCACCGTGAAACACCATGACGTCGCCAAACCCGATCACATCGAATGTGGGCACGTCGGCTCCGGCTGCGTCGGTGTAGCCGGCCGACCGTTGGGCGGCTTTGAGCACGATCACGGTATCGATGCTGAATCCGGTCAGCTCGGCGTTGTACTCAGGGAAGACCTGGTAGGGCTCGCCATTGACGTTCCGCACGTATTCGTCCAGGGCGGAGTCGTACACCCACTCGACATCGGCCACACCGGAGAAGGGAATCGCCACAGAGTCGGCGCTGTCTCCACCCAGCGCAGCGTCCCCAAACGGCAATGCCTGCACCGGTGGCGCTCCCTCGCCGGCTTCGGCCTCGATGAGTGGAATCGTGGCCACGAGGTGGTACGGCTCCCGCCGTTCGATCTGTTGGAACAGACCGTCGGTTCCCTCATCGAGGATCTCCACGCCCGCTGCCTCGATCTCCCGGTAGACGAAGCTCTGACCTCCGGTAGTCACCAGGAAGGGACGCCAGGGAGAGAGCAGGTCGGCATCGACGGGTCGGACCGAACGGATGGGCCCGATCGCCGTGGGTTCGTTCTCGAAGAACATCGCAGTCAGCCGGGTCAGTCCACCTTCGACTGGGGCCTCGATGATGAGTTCTGCATCCTGAATGCCAATCGGTGGGCCGGCCTCCGGTGCGTTGTCCACCTTGACGGCGACGACCCGGTCTGCGCTCTGGGCAGCCAGGGGGGCACCGGTGAGGGGATTGCGGTCGACCTGGACGGCCGGCTGCTCCGGATCATCGTCTCCCGGAATGGTGTCCTCAGCGGTCGCGCCTCCGGTGGGGGGCGCCGTCACCGCGGGAGCCGCCGCAGTTGTCGTGGTCGTGGAACCAGTGGCGATGTCGTCGGGCGACTCGTCGTCACCGCCTCCGCCCACCGCCAATACGACGATCGTCACCAGCGCGGCCAGCACCAGCACACCTATCCCGCCGTAGAGCGCAGGGCGCTCCTTTACCTGTGCAATCAAGCCGGAAACTGCTGAACCGCCCGCCGGCGATTGGTCGTCCACCACTGTATTCCACTCCTGTCTTTGGCCACCAGATAGTAGGCGACATAGGCACATAGTGGATGGTGAATCGTGCGGACCTGCGAAGATAACGCGATGGATGGCGAAGACCGCACGAATCACCTCGATCGCGCTCGAGGCAACCTCGAGCTCCTGCAGGCCCAATTGGATCAGCTGGACACGACAAACCGGGCATTGAAGGCTCGGATCGAGAACCTCCATCGCGATCGGGACGATCTGCGCAATCGCATCCATGCGCTAGAGAAAGCGCTGCACAAGATACAAAGCCGGCGCAGCCATCGCTTCCGCTATCTCATAGGCAACCTCTTGCGCCGCCGGTTGCCCGTCGGTGAGGCAATCGCGCAGTTTCGCCGGCCGGCCGCTCCCCCCAGCCCGCCCCCGGTGGTCAGGCCGGCTTTCCGGGAGGATGAACCGGTTGGGCGCTCGGAACTGATCCCCGAGATCGAGTTCCCTGTGGTGGCGCCCAGACGTAGCCTGCGTGTTGCCGCCATCATGGATCACTTCTCTAGGGCGGCGTTTGAACCGGAGTTCGACTACATCGACATCGGACCCGATTCCTGGCGGAATGACCTGAAGGACAAGCCGGATCTGTTGATGGTGGAGAGCGCGTTTGGCGGCAACAACGGGAAGTGGGTCAACCAGATTGCAGGGTTCCGACCCCCGCGCCCGGCGCTGTCCGAGCTGACGCAATGGTGCAGGGATAACGGGATCCCCACGGTGTTCTGGAACAAAGAAGATCCGTCGAATTACGAGTGGTTCATTGGAGCTGCGTCTGCATTCGACTGGGTCTTCACCGTCGACGAGCTGTCCATTGATCGCTATCGGACCGACCTCGGCCATAATCGCATTGCGCCTTTGCCTTTTGCCGCACAGCCGGCCATCCACCATCCGCCCGAGGACGAAGCGGGGCGAACCGGCAACGTCGCTTTCGCCGGGAGCTACTACGCCCGCAAGCACGCCGAAAGACGCCGCCAGATGGAGATCGTGCTCGCTCCTGCTCTCGAGTTCGGCCTCGACATCTTCGATCGGATGGGCAGCCTCGATGACCCCCGCTTTGCCTGGCCGGAGCGCTACCGGCCCCACCTGCGCGGCTCACTCACCTACCCGCAGACGACTGAGGCCTACCGCCGTTATAAGGTCTTCCTCAACGTGAACACCGTTACCGATTCGCCCACGATGTGCGCACGACGGGTATTCGAGTTGCTGGCGTCGGGCACGCCGGTCATAACGGGGCCGGCCGAGGCAATCGACACGATGGTGCCGGAGGAGGCTGCTGCAATCAGCCGATCGGCGGACGAGACGAGGGAACACCTCCAGCATTTACTCGAGTTTGCGGCCGAACGCAAGACGATGGGTCAAGCAGGCATGGCGTGGATAGCGAGTGGGAATACCTACTCTGATCGCGTCAACACGATTCTGGATGCCGTCGGACTGACGTGAGGCTACGTCTAGGTTGGGAGCAGATCTTGACAGCTGGGTCCATGCGGACATCGATCCTGGGAAGCTGTGTCACCCGCGACGCATTCGAGTTCCACCCTGACGGATTCCAGTTGGTCGGGTACTTCGCAAGGACCTCCTGGATCAGCCAGGCGGGACCCGGAATCGGTGCCGACAGGCTCAACCTTGGTGGGAGCCTTTCGCCCTTTGCCGAGCGAGTCGTCCGACAAGATGCCGAGTCCGCAGTGGTATCCGAGCTGAAGAGAGCGCAGCCAGATGTATTGGTGATAGACCTCATCGATGAGCGGTTTCGGATCGTTCCGTGCGACCGGGGCTGGATTACCTACTCCCCCTACTTCGCCGAGACACCAACCGGCGAGGAGCTTCTCAGGCATCCGGGGGCAATAGACCTACTCCACGATGAGCGAATCCGGATGTTCGCTGAAAGTGCAGAGGCGATCGGATCCCAACTCGCTTCGGGGCTGCCCAACACAACGTTCGCTATTCATCGAGCTCTCTTCGCAGAGCGCTTCAGCGGGGAAGATGGAGTCCAGCAGTTTGCCTCTCCTGCTGCGGAGTTTGCTCGCCGAACAAACGAGACACTCAGACTTCACTACGACCTGCTGGAGGCATCGCTTCCGAGGTCTGTACCGTTGACGGTAGCTGGCGAACTGCACACGGCCGACGCGGCCCACAAATGGGGCTTGGACCACTTCCACTACGTACCTGGGTACTACTCCACCTTGATGGCGGAACTCACTCGTTCACTCTGAGAACGCTGGGATTTCCCACCGCGGCGGTCCACTGACCCTTGCCGTAGTGGGCAGCCGCGTAGGCCCCCACCAACAACACCGACTCGATCCCCCAGATGTTGTACCTGAAGTCAGGTGAGGGGGCGACGAAGAAGTAGCCGGCAACGTAGAGGAAGCCGCTGAGACTCAACGCCATGATGTACGTATCCGAGTGGCGCCGGTATACGCCGATGCCAGCAGCTATCAGGCCGATGAGGATGATCCCATATATCCAAACGCGATATACGGGCGTGTCGACGAGGAACATCAAGGCGCTCGTCACGCCATCGTTGAACGGTGTTTCGTCAAATTCGAGGCCCAAATCATTGGGAGCGATCTTCGGTCGATAGACTGCTCCCCACAGGTGGTCATCGGTCAACCCGATGACCTCTGCGAACACGTTCCATCGATGTTCCAAATAAGAACCAGGATTCTCGATGATGGTCCGCATCCACAGGCTGAAGAGCCGATCCAGCTCGTCCCCATCCATCGTCCTGACAAAGATGCTGTCTCGGCACTGGCCATCCTCGCCGCATACCTCACGATAATTTGAAAGGAGCGAGCGCGGTGTGTAGATCTGCTCTAGGTCGGCTAGCTCTGTCGGTCCCCGCAGGACTCCGGTGTCCGAAGTGAAGAGGTTCTCGCCGATGTCCACGGAGACTCCGCTGACGTCATATACCGCGAGAACCTGCCAGAAGTGCGTACTGCGGTCGGCGATCAGACCCGAAGCAAATGAACTCAACAGAAACGAAACCACGGTCACGAGAGCTGCGGCCGCCGACCAGCGCACGATTGGCCAACGAGACGGCTGCAAGATGCGGACGTCCAGACGGCTGACTCCCCACAAGGCGATGCCAAGAACGGCTGCCGCCGCGTTGTGCCGCATGCTCGTGGCCAGCACCAAGAAGCCGAACGCAAGCACGAAATGACCGTACGGCGATCTTCGTTGCTTCGATCGAACAATGAGGCCAACGGCCATCATGAGGGCTCCAAGGAACCAGATGTCCTTCCATATCGTGCCGAGCAGGCCGAAGATCGGGGGGAAGAGCCCGAACCCAAGCGCGGCCAGGGCCTGGATCCATCGCCGAACTGGCAATCCGGCCGCAATCAGCGCCGCCCCTGACCAGAACATGAGGTTCTGCAGAATCAGCATGCCAAAAGGGCCACCGACAATGTCATCGACGATCGACCAAATGAAGGAGAGTACCGGTGGATGACTGTCCAGGATCTCTCCGCTCCGTGCCTGCGCTAACTGAGTGAACGAGTCGTTGGACATGTACCCGGGGTGAAAGGCAAGCACGACGAGCGAGAATCCGAGAACTGCAGCGGCTCTCGGACCAGGGTCGAGAGCCGTCCACCAGCGACGGATCGCCATGGTGGCGTTACTCGAAATCCGATCCATCCGCACCTCCTGATCTGAGCAATCGGACCTGCAGCGGGATTGCCGAGCGTCGCTGCATGTCGTAGCTGAGGAAGGAAAGAAGGAGCTGAGTTCCGATGAGCAGCGGTAGCGCGGCAACCATCACCGTGCCGGCCGTCGCCGGAATCTCCGCCGTCACGCTCTGAAACCATCGCAGCAGTCCGAACGCAAACCCGAACGTTACGAAGACCAAGCCCGTGAACAACTCGAGCGAGGCGATCGAGAAATCCCTCACGACGTAGTCGTAGAAGACACGTTTCACGAAGTTCTGTGAATGCCTGAAGAAGAACTCGGGGATCGATCGCAGGATGCTGAGATTGCTGGTTTCTTCACCGTAGATCGCAGTCATGGGGATATCGGCGACAACCGCATCGAGGATCCCGAGATGAAAGAGCATGTCGGATTCGAAGAAGAAGCGCTTGCGAATCCGCTGGTAGGGCAATATCTCGGCCACTGGGGCAGCGATTGCTGTGTATCCGTTGGTCGGGTCGAACAGCTTCCAGTAGCCGCTCGACAGCTTCGAGAGGAAGGACAGCAGTGCGTTCCCGAACTTGCGCGCAAACGGCATTGCACGGACGTCAGACACACGGTAGAACCGATTTCCCTTTGTGTAGTCGGCTTGGCGACGGGCGATCGGGGCGACGAACGCCGGGATCAGGGCAGGGTCCATCTGACCATCGCCGTCGAGCTTCACGATGACGTCGGCACCGTCGGCAATCGCTTGCCGGTAACCACTGAGCGTCGCGGCACCCACGCCACCGTTCGTCTCCCGGTATGTCACGACAACTCGTGGATCATCTACCGCCGTCTCGACCAGCTTGCCTGATTCGTCGGGGCACCTGTCGTCAACAACGTAGATGCGATCGACCTCGTCGCCGATGCGGGCGAGAACACCCAGAATGTGCTCGGTTACCTTGTAGCTCGGAATCACAACAGCAATTCTGGCTGAGTCGGTGTGGTCATCCATGCCATCTACACCTGAGCGATCGCAATTCCGACGACTATGAAGGCTGCTCCCAGCATTGCAGGAACGGTAATCGGTTCATCAAGGAGCAAGTAGCTCAGAATCGGCACTAGGACAAAAGCCACGGCAGCAAACGGATACGCTCGATTCAACGGAACGTCGCGAAGAAGCCATACCCATAGGAGTGTTGACATCCCGTAAAGGACGATCGCAGACCAGAAGCTGGCCGACGTGAAGAGGGATACAAATCCGTCAAGGCCGCTCTGTCCGGCGAAGGACCTTGCTGCCCGTTTGAACAGGATCTGCCCAATTGCAAGCAGCCCCCCGAATAGAGAGAAGAGAAGTATCTGACGGCCGGTCATCAGCTCACTGCGCTCCCATCAGGAGAAAGCTGCGAGCAGATCACTCGCAATTCGCTTTCCTGCTGCTCCGTCCCAGAGCGGCGGAATTGACGCATTGACTGGGCTATCCAAAGCCATTTCCGCAGCTGTAACAATCGCATCGGGGTCGGTGCCAACCAGCCGGTTGGTCCCGTGCGTTATGGTGATCGGGCGTTCCGTATTGTCGCGGAGGGTAAGACAGGGAATACCCAGGACCGTGGTTTCTTCTTGGATCCCTCCGGAATCGGTAAGCACGACTGCGGCTCCGGCGATCAGAGACATGAAGTCCAGGTACCCGAGAGGACCAACCACTTGGAGTCCCGGATGCTCTGCTAGACCGAGCCGCTCCAGCCGGTCACGACCGCGCGGATGGAGGGGCAGGATGATGGGTACACGATCGGCAACACCGTGGAGAGCGCTAATCAACCGCGACGCGGACTCGTCCGTGTCCACATTGGCCGGACGGTGCAATGTGACAATCGCGTATTGGCGATTGGGCAAGCCGTAATCCCTCATCGACAATCCCTCATCGAAGCGAGGACGCAGCCGGAGAAGAGTATCGATCATGGGGTTTCCAACGAACCGCATGCGTTCGGCGGCGACTCCCTCGCTGGCGAGATGCGCCATCGCTTCCGGGCTGGTCACATACAGGAGACTCGAAAGGCCATCGGTGACAATCCGATTGACCTCCTCGGGCATCGTTCGATCGAAGCTACGCAGACCCGCTTCGACATGGGCGAGCGGAATCTGGAGCTTTGCGCACACCAGCGCGGCAGCGAGCGTCGAATTGACGTCTCCGTACACCACAATCGCCTGAGGGGTTTCGCTTATGCACCACGCTTCCATCGCGACCATCAGATCTGCAGTCTGGCGTGCATGGGAACCGGATCCGATCCCGAGGTTGATGTCGGGCACCGGCATGTCTAGATCTCGGAAGAAGATCTCAGACATCCGCTCGTCGTAATGCTGCCCTGTGTGCATCAGAATCGGAGCGTCGCCGCCGCTACGTGCTGCAGCAATGACGGGAGCCGCCTTCATGAAATTCGGCCGCGCACCGACAATGTGCACGATGGAACCGCCCATCAATCGCCACCCTTTGCAGAAACCTGGGAACCGACTACGCCGTCGATCACATCCTTGAATGCCTCAACCGCTCGAGCGGGCTGAACCATCGCCAAGACTTCGGATCTACGCGACAGCAGCGCTTCCCGGTATTCAGGTTCATCGAGCATTCTGCCAACAAGCCGTCTCGCCGCAGCCTCGTCACCGAACTCATACATAGCCTCCTCTGGCAGCAACTCGGGAAGCGCGCCTACCGCTGGAGCGACCACCGGACACTGCATTGCCAGCGCTTCGGCGACTGCCATCCCAAAGGACTCGTTGCGAGTTGTCACCAGCATCCCCCCGCCGGCCGCCCCGACAGACCGACAAACGAGGGGCATCCTGGCGTACTCGACGTAGGGCCACCATGATCCGCGTGCCAGTTCCTTTGTCGAATAGAGCTTGGCAAGAAGCGCCTGAATGCGCTCGCTGCGAACGGTGGTGTACCCGCCGACGAGAAGCGGCCGGACGTCCTCCCGGCCGGGTTCAGAGGCCACGCTGTCAATAATGTCAAGCGCAGGCCTCCATCGCTTATGGTCGTCCAGCTTGCCTACCCACAGCAAGGGACGCTCCTCGAGCGCAACTGGAGTGGGCTCTTCAAACCACTGATCTGTCAGGCAATTGGGAATGATGTAGAAAGGCAACCCCTCTAACTGCCTAATGGCCGTCAGACGCTCCCGCATGTAATCCGACACCGTGATCACGGCAGCAATGTCATCGTGCAAGTGGGCGAGCTTGTTCAAGTACGAGATATTCGATGTCGTTGTATGCACCTCGAGCAAGAGTTTCCCCGGCTTGCCGGCCATCTCCCACGCCCTCAGGAAGGAAGGACTGTCAATTACGACGGTCAGGTCGGGCTCGAGCATCTGAAGCGCGAACGCCTGGCTATCTACTGACCTGGTCTCAAATGCCGACCCTGCGGGGAAACTTGCCACAGAGCCGTGATCCTCTTGGAAGAGGATCCGCACGTCGGCCAGATCCCGAAAGTGAGGATACCGGTTCCTCAGTTGGGCTGACACTCCGCCGAGTAGTCCGTACTTGTAGCCGTATACGACTCGCGGCTTGGTCACGGTGCTCATCTCCGCAGCAGCCTCCCCAGGCCCGGCGTTTCGGCACGGGCCGCCTCGACCATCGCCCGGTAGTCGCTCACTCGGTCTTGCCAACGGTTCCTGCCCAGCCACTCGTTCACCTCGGCGGTGTCAATCTCCTTGCTAGCCACCACAGGAAGGAGCTGAAGAAACGCTTCTTGCGTATCACTGATCCACACACCCGGGTAAGAAACCATCTGCGGGAAGTAGGTTGCGAGAACTGGCAGCCCGAGATGAAGGTATTCGTAGACCTTGATGGGATCTACGGCTTCAGTCAGCACCCCTCCCTTGAAAGGGATAATCGCCATCGACCAGCGCCCGCTGACTGAGGCGATCTCTGCGTGGCTCAGCAGGCCGAGAAGCTTGATATTCGCGGGGAGAACAAGGTCCGGAGCTTGGTGGCCGGCGAGTTCGAACGTCCATTCGGGGTTCCTCTTGGCGGCCTCGATGACTAGGTCCCAATCGAACCACTGAGCTGTGAGGTGACCGAAGTAGCCAACTACCGGATGCAAAGTTGCCTCACGTTCGTCGTCTCGGGTGGGGAACTCGTCGTCGAGAGCGTTTGCGCTAACTACGACGTCGTTCCGCGACGACAGGAGCGCGATCTTCTGCGCAAGGGGCCACGATACTGCCGAGACCAAATCGGCTTGCTTCGCGACGTATCGCTCGAAATCCTTGTCGTACCACTTTGCGGCTCCTACCTCTGAAAATGCCTCCCAATCATCACGGACGTCGTAAATCACCGACCACCCGGCTTGCTGTGCTTTGGCAATGTTGCGCACCATCAGCTCGTGGGGGAAAGATGCGAATAGGATCTTCCTCTTGCCGCCAAAATCGGCATAGAGGAGCTCGTCAAGAAGACCGGGGGTGATGTCGATTGGGCTTTGATACAGAAGCGGGTCGGGATGATCGGGGAACGGTTCGTCACCTCGCCATCTGTAGTAGTTGAAGAACACCGGACACTTCTCCCGCAGGAAAATGTTGGTCAGGCGGATTGGGCGATTGCCCCGCTTCTGCTGAACGAAGGTCGTGCCGGAGAACATGAAGACCACATCAGTTCCGGCGGCGCTCCGCGCCGAGACCAGCCAACGCTCAAACAGCCTCCTCAGTTGCACTGATTGCTCGCTCCCGCCACCGGTACCGGCATCGGTAGTCGCCAGCGGAGCGAAACTCTGCGAGCCTTCGAGCCCTCGCTTGACCGCCACGGAGGGAGACTTGGGCGTCGCCACCGTTGCCTTCTTGCTAGCTACTCTCGAAACGCGCTCACGGGCGCGCGATCTCGCCCTCCCCGGAAGGAGCTCGCGGAAGCGACGATATCGGACGATCGTCCGCCAAGCCTTGCTGCCCTCTATTGCGGCCAGGCGACTGTTCGATCGATCGAGACGTTCCCTGATGCGCTTCGCATCCGCTTTAGCATCGGAGATGGCCCCGGCCGCCTTCTCCGCGCGCGCAAGCGCACCGCCCAGTTTGGTGTTTAACTCGGACACTCTCGAGACCAATTCAGCATTCCTCTGGCTCTGGCTGTCGAGCTCCGCCCGAACACCTTCGAGCTCATCGCGATACTCCCCCACCCTCGCCTCGGCGGTGGCAACTCGCTCGCTCAACGCCGACCGTTCCAATTCCAGGCTGGCAGCCTTGCTGGTAGCTGCATCGACAGCAGCGGTTCTTGCTGCGAGGGATGACTTCAGCTCACCAAGCTGAGTTGTGCTGGCTCGGTACTTATCGTTGGCGGCCGTGGTTCTGGACCGCAGCGACTCTATCTGTTCCCAATACTGCTCCTCCCATCGCCTGAACGCAGCCTCCTGGGGTGGGAAGTACAAGACCGGTTCTCCACCGATCTCGCGCCTAGTCCCTACGAAGCCGACATGCTTCTCGAGGAGTCCCAGCCATTTGGTCTCAAACAAGGGTCCCAGCAGCCGTTCAATTGTCTCCAGATAGAACACCCGATGATGATCTTCATGCGGCATTACTCCGAAGGGAACGGTGACGACGACGGTGCCGCCGGGTTTGAGGATTCGGAAGAGTTCGCGGGCGACCGCTATGGGGTCATCCACGTGCTCGAGGACTTCGCCAACGACGGCGGAATCGAACGAGGCATCTTCCGCCGGGACCGCCACGGCGTCGCCGAACGCAAAACTCACCCGACTCCTTTGATCTGCAGGCCGCGATGCTCTCTCCGCCTCGGCAAATTCGAGAGCTGCTTTACTAACGTCAAAGCCAACGGCCTCGTCGCCTCGCTCCGCCAGGAGAAAGCTGACGATTCCCTGGGAACACCCGACGTCGGCGGTGACCCCACTAGGGACCTGATCTGTAATCCAGTGAATCCGGTTCCGGGTCAGGGCGGCGGTCTCTTGATCTACACCTTGGCCACGATACGCTTGGGTGACACGATCTTGGTGATCGTGCCCTTCGTACATGTTCCCCAACTCGCTGGCGTCAGTCATCCGTCTTTCTTGGCTCCGTGTCGACGAGCATGACACTAACACTGGCAGCGACGCGGACCAGGTCGGACCTACCGTCTCTTCGCAACTTCATCGCGGTAGGCCTGGACGACCTCCGGCGATGGGCCGAGCGACCTCACTCTGCCTTGATCCAACCAGGCAGCACGATCGCAGAATTCGGCGACGCTGGGAAGAGCGTGACTCACGAACACGATTGTTCCCGCCCGATCGAGAAGGTCCCGCATAGCCTTCATGCTCTTGTCTCGGAAGGCTTCATCGCCAACGGCGAGAACCTCGTCGAGTAGCAGAATGTCTGGCTCCATTGCCATCCCAACGGAGAACGCCAGCCGAGAGAACATACCCGAGGAGTAGGTGCGAACAGGCCGGTCAACCGCATCCCACAGTTCGGCGTATTCGATGATTTCATCGAAGCGCTCGTCGATCTCTTTCTTCCGCAGGCCGGCGGCGAGCCCGCCCAGGTAGACGTTGCGACGCCCTGACAGATGCGGATTGAAACCAACCCCGAGTTGCAGCAAAGTCGAGGTCTTGCCAAAGACCTTGATGGTGCCGTCATCCGGCCGGAGCGTCTTGGCCACAACCTTGAGCAGCGTGCTCTTTCCCGCGCCGTTGCGACCGACGATGCCAAACGCCTCACCCTTATGAATGGTGAGATCGACTCCGTCCAGAGCGACGAGTTCCTTGGTTTCACGATGCTGCATCCGCCCCAGCGACCGACGCAAGGTCGGCTTGCGGTCAACCATCGGCCGGAACTTCACGGTGATGCCATCCGCAACAATTGCCGGCGAGCTCATAGGTACCTCGCCATCTTGCCCTCGTACTTGATGAACGATGACGCACCGACGGCGGAGAGGCCGACGGCCCAGGCCATCGCAATGAGCAGTGTGCTACCCAGGTTGGTTTCGACGCCGGCAAACGAGTATCGGTAAAGCTCGAGGATTGCGAAGAGCGGATTGAGCCGGAATGCCGTCTCGACGAAAGTGCCCTTTCCCTCGAGGAACGATGCCTGGTAGAGGATCGGCGAAAGGTAGAGCCAGAGCCGCGTGAAGTACGGGACGAGGTTGTTGAGATCGCGGAAAGGGACGGCTATCCGGGCGACGATCGTTGACAAGCCAAAGTTGAAGACAATATGAATCACGATCGTGGGTATCAGCCACAGCGTCCATACCCCCGGCCAGATACCATTGACTAGACCAACGACCACGAAGAACACCCCGACTGAAGTCAGAAAGCCGACTGCGCTCTCGATGAGGGCGGCAATTGGAAGAATCAGGCGAGGAAAGCTGAGATTGACCATCAACCGGGCATTTGAAACGATGCTATTTACCCCGCCGGTCATCGAGGTTTGCGTGAAGTAGAACGGAAACATCCCGGAGAGTAGGTAGGCCAAGAAAGGAAGCTCTTCGCCAGAAGCCAATGCACGACTGCTCACATCGAGCGTGCCGCGGTCGAATATGAGCCCAAAGACAAGCCAGTAGACGCTGCCCAAGAGAAGCGGATTGAGGACCCACCAGAAGAGACCAAGGGTGGTTGACGCGTTGCGAGCCTTGAGATTGCCCATGGCGAGATACCAAGCGAACTCGCGCCGACTCCACAGATCTGCGAGGTAGGTACGGGCCGCCCGGCTGACACGCTTGGGTGCAAGTGAGGTTGGGGGCATAGGCCCGGCAGTATAGGTCCGAGCACCACCGTTACCTCTGTTCGCAGGGACAACTATCTTCACGATGCGCCGCATGAGCGCTCGAGGACATGCCTGAAGGACATTCGATTCTCCGCCACGCCAATCGGCACCGGGACTTGCTCGCCGGCCAGATCATCGCGGCCACGTCTCCCCAGGGACGCTTCTCTCGCGGCGCCGCCCGGCTCAACGGACGACGGCTATTGGATGTGCAGGCCCACGGCAAGCATCTCTTCTACAAGTGGGAGCGCGCGGAGACGCTGCACATCCACCTCGGGTTGTATGGGAAGTACCGGGTCTTTCGGGGGGAGCCCGGACGGCCGACACCAAACACACGACTGACCCTGAGCACCGACGACGCAACCATTCACCTAGCCGGTCCGACCGTATGCGAATTGGTCGAGCCATCCGGTGAGGAGGCGATTCGCGCTCGGCTCGGCCCCGACCCGCTGCAAGCCGGACGACGGGGACACAACGCGCCTGCATTCATCGACAGGCTATCCCGCCGCTCGATTCCGGTCGGGGCGGCCATCATCGACCAGGCAGTGATCGCCGGGCTTGGCAATATCTACCGTGCCGAAACCCTCTTCCTGACCGGTATCCACCCGGCGATACCGGCCAACGAGATATCAGTCGGCCAGTCGAAGGAGATCTGGTCGACCAGCGTACGGCTGCTCCGCAAAGGCGTGAAAGAGGGTCGGATCACCACCGTACCGCGTCGAGGTAGACGGAGAAATGCCGTCGACCGGCTCTACGTGTATAAGAGGGATCGATACCCGTGCCGTGAGTGCGGAGGACCCATCTCGTCGGGAGAAATGGCCAATCGATCGATCTGGTGGTGCGAAGCGTGCCAGCCGCGGCGTGGCTGACTCAAGCCCGCTTGGCGCCCAGCAAGACCTCTTCGACGCTGTCGGCGCGGGTCGCTGCGATCGCCAAATAGATGCCGGCGGTCAGGTTGCCCAGCACTGCCAGAGCAATCCACCACAAGGCAGTTCTGGTGATGTTTCTCTCGCGGAAGGCGACCCAGGCACCGAACATGGCGAAGCCGAGGTACAGATCAATGAGAGTCACCTTGCCCCAGGCAAGGCCGACGATTGTCGATCCTTCATCCGAGAAGCTCCCGGTTGCGAACGCGAAGCCAATGGCGGCCGCCATTGCCGCGACGACAAACCAGGCGAGAATACGAATAACTGTCATGCTGTCGGTTCGGTGCGGTAGGGCGGCACGGACGTCCCCTGCCGCATAGGCCCGGACAGGCTATCGATCAGGGTGACTACCGCGTCGATAGACTCTTCGATAGGTTCACCGCGGCCGATCGTGCACTCCGGTTCGAGCGGGTGCTCGTAGGGATCGTCAATCCCGGTGAGGCCGGCAAGCTCTCCGCGGCGAGCTCGGGCATACAGTCCCTTGGGGTCGCGCCGTTCACACTCGGTGAGGGATGTGGCGACGTGCACCTCGCCGAAAGGAAGCCCGGCCGTTTGATGAGCCCGCCGCACTGCAGCACGATCGCGGCGGTATGGACTGATGACTGGTACTAGCACAACGAGCCCGGCGTCGGCCATCAGCCGAGCGACTTCGCCGATCCGGCGCACGTTCTCGGTTCGGTCGGCGGCCGAGAAACCTAGATCGGAGTTGAGCCCGTGCCGAATGTTGTCCCCGTCCAGGGTGTAGGCAGCCCGCCCCCGGTTCGCCAGGATCACCGCAACGCCGTTTGCGACCGAGGACTTGCCGCTGCCGGGCAACCCGGTCAACCAGATCGTCATACCCGGCCCTCCCGCTATTGCCTCTCGTTGCTCGCGAGCGACGGCACCCTCGTGCCAGGTGACGTTTTCGCTCACTGCGCTTCCCCGAGGATCATTCCGGCCGCCACCGTGGCATTGCTGCTCTCATCCACCAGGATGAACGATCCGGTCTCGCGATTGCGCCGATACTCGTCGTAGAAGAGCGGCTGCGTAGTGCGCACCCGGATGCGACCGATCTCGTTGAGCGACAAGCTGTTGGCTTCCTCGTCACGATGCAGCGTGTTGATATCCAGCCGATAGCGGAGATCGCCAACCAGGGCGCGAGCCCAGCGAGTCGTATGCTTGATGGCGTACTTGGCTCCGGGCCGTAGTGACGAAGCATCAGTGAGCCAGCAGACCATTGCATCGATATCCTGCCCAACCACCGGCTGATTGTGCGGTCGGCAGATCATGTCGCCACGCGAGATGTCGAGTTCGTTCTCCAATCGGATCGTCACCGACATCGGGGGCACTGCTTCATCAACAGGACCGTCGTAGGTGTCGATGCCTTTGATCCTGCCCTCGAATCCGGATGGAAGCACCAGCACGTCGTCGCCGGGCTTGAGGACGCCGCCGACTACCGTGCCGGCATAGCCGCGATAGTCCTGGTATTCCAGACGATGGGGGCGAACTACGTACTGCACCGGGAACCGCACATCGATCAGGTTGCGATCGGATGCCACATAGATGTTCTCGAGCAGGTGTAGCACAGACGGCCCGGAGTACCAGGGGGTGCGCTCCGATTCGTTGACGACGTTATCGCCATGGAGCGCAGAAACGGGGACAAACCGCAGATCATGGATGTCCAACCGGGTGGCGAACTCGGTGAACTCCTCAACTATCTCGTTGTAGCGGTCCTCGGAGTAATCAACGAGGTCCATCTTGTTGACACACAGCACCAGGTGCGGCACCCGTAGCAGCGAGGCGATGAACGAGTGACGCCGCGTCTGCTCGAGAATCCCGGCCCGGGCGTCGACCAGCACCAGCGCAATATCTGCGGTCGATGCGCCGGTGACCATGTTGCGCGTGTACTGGATATGGCCGGGGGTGTCCGCGAGCACGAATTTGCGCTTCGGGGTGGCGAAGTACCGGTAGGCGACGTCGATGGTGATTCCCTGCTCGCGCTCTGCTCGCAGTCCATCGGTGAGCAAGGCCAGATCCACGTAATCGGTGCCCCGATTGCGGCTGGCCATCTCGACGGCCTCGAGTTGATCGGCGAAGATCTGCTTCGTGTCGTAGAGCATTCGGCCAATGAGGGTGCTCTTGCCGTCGTCGACGGAACCGGTTGTGGCCAAGCGGACGAGTTCTACCGACATCAGAAGTAGCCCTCCCGCTTCCGGTCCTCCATTGCAGCCTCTGCCGTCAGATCGTCCGCCCGACTCGCTCCCCGCTCGGTGATTCGCGAGGCAGCAACCTCGGCAATGATGTCGGCAACGGTCGAAGCGGTGGACGCAAACCCGCCGGTGCACGACATATCCCCCACCGTGCGGAACCGCACCTCGGCCTCGAACACCTCTTCGTGTTCGAAACGCTCGATGAACTCCGACTCGGCCATCAGCATGCCATCGCGCTCAAAAACCCTTCTCCGATGGGAGAAGTAGACCGAGGGCAACTCGATTCCCTCCCGCTCTATGTACTGCCAAATGTCGGCTTCGGTCCAGTTGGAGATCGGGAAGACTCGCATATGCTCTCCGACCCGGTGCCGACCGTTGTAGAGGTTCCACAGTTCCGGGCGCTGATTCTTGGGGTCCCACTGCCCAAACTCGTCCCTGAAGGAAAACACACGCTCCTTGGCGCGCGCCTTCTCTTCGTCGCGGCGCCCGCCGCCGAAGACCACATCGAACTTGTTCTCGGCGATCGCCCGCAACAGCGGCTCGGTCTGCAGGCGATTACGGCTGGCCCGTGGACCGGACTGCTCAACCACACGTCCTTCGTCGATAGCTTCCTGCACCGACGCAACAACCAGCTCAGCACCGAGACGGGCAACGATGCGATCGCGGAACTCGAGCACTTCGGGGAAATTGTGCCCGGTGTCGACATGCATGACCGGAAAAGGCAACCGGGCAGGATGAAACGCCTTCATCGCCAACCACAGGAGAACGGCCGAGTCCTTGCCGCCGGAGAACAGCAGGACGGGGCGTTCGCCTTCGGCAACGGCTTCCCGGATGATATGGACGCTTTCTGCTTCGAGCGCACTGAGATGCGACAGGCGGTAGGACGACATAGTTGCCCGGAGGATAGTGGCAGGTTGGGGCCGCCCTGATCTACACCGGCTCGGCCCGGGCGGCAGGATGGCTGTCGGGTCCGATGAGAGGAGCATCCCGCCGCAACCAGGCTTCCAGGGCGGGCCGCCACTCGGGCAAGACGAACCCACGATCGCTTCCGAGCACCGCATGGCGTGGGCGTTCCGCCCGACGATTGAGGCGGTCACTCGCAATAGGCCGGACCCGTTTCGGATCGAGGCCGACGAACCGGCACGCGTCCTGTGCGAGAGCGAACCAGGTCGTGGTCGGGGGGCTGGCGAGGTGCAACAGGCCGGTGACACCCGACTCGATCGCAGCGATCGTGGCCACCGCCAGATCATCAACCATCGTGGGTCTCCCCCACTGATCAGTGACGACACGCACTTCGCCTTTGGCCGCCCGGCCGAGGACTGTGGAAACGAAGCTGGTATGGGTCGAGGAAAGAAGCCACGAGGTCCTGATCACCAAAGATCCCGGATAGTCGAGCGCCATTTGCTCCCCGACGCGCTTGGAACGGCCGTAGGCGTTTAAGGGCGCAGGCACTGCCGACTCTGTGTAGACGGTGTCAATCGTCCCGTCGAATACGTAGTCGGTCGAGAAGGTCACAAAAGGGATCCCCGACCGGTCGGCGACTGCAGCCAGTTCGCCCACGGCCTCACCGTTGATCAGAGTTGCCTTCGCTTCATCCTCTTCCGCGGCATCCACCGCTGTATATGCGGCGCAGTTGATGATGACGCTCGGGCGGGCCGCAACGAGCCGAGGCTGAAAGCCGAGTATGTCGGTCAGGTCGAAGTCGGCATGGGATGGTGCGGTGGCGCTGGGGAGCAGCTTGAGCAGCGCAGTCCCCAGCCGTCCCGACCCGCCGAGAATCAGTGCATTCATGAGTCGAATAGCGACGCCCACCATTCGCGGCGCTGCCGGTACCAATCGACGGTTTGCTCCAGACCCTGCCGGAGTGAAACCATCGGCTGCCATCCCAGTGCTTCGATTTTGGAGATGTCGAGGGCGTATCTGCGATCATGGCCCGGCCGATCGGCAACCAGCTCGATCGAGCCATCCCCGGTCAACTCGATGATGGTCTCGGTCACTTCGCGATTGGATACGGTGATGCCCGAGGCAATGTTGTAGACCTCGCCGGGAACACCTCGCGCAAGAACCAAATCGATCGCCGCACAATGGTCTCCGACCCAAAGCCAGTCACGCTGCTGGTGCCCGTCGCCGTAGATCGGGATTGGATCACCGGACAGCGCCCGCAGAATCGCCAGCGGAATCAGCTTCTCCGGATGCTGGTACGGCCCGTAGTTGTTGGAGCAGCGGGTGACGATCGCTTCGTATCCATAAGTCTTCCGATAAGCCGCGACGATCAAGTCAGCCGATGCCTTGGCGGCAGCGTAGGGAGAGGATGGGTTCAGCGGGTCATCCTCTGCGGCTCGGCCCGAGACGAGCGTCCCGTACACCTCATCGGTCGAGATATGAACGAAGCGATCGACCTCGTTACGTCGGGCCGCATCCAGCAACACCGCCGTACCAACTACGTTGCTGGTCACAAAGAGATTGGGACCGCTGATCGACCTATCGACATGACTCTCGGCCGCGAAGTTGACGACAACGTCGATGTTGCGCATTAGCCGATCAACGAGTTCAGAGTCACATATGTCGCCGTGCACCAACTCGTACCGATTGAGCCGGTTGAGTTCGGCGACGGTACCCGGGGCAGCAGCATATGTCAGCAGATCGAGATTGGTGACCAACGCCGACGGGTCGTTGGCCAGAAGATGCCTGATGAAATTCGAGCCGATGAAGCCGGCACCGCCGGTGATCAGATACCGCATCAGTCATACACCACTGCGTCAGCCAGCAATGCTGCGTCTCTGTCTTTGGCAGACAGGATCGGCGGGAAGTCCAGAAGCGGCCAGTTAATGCCGATATCGGGATCATCCCACCTGATTGAATGATCACAGCCCGGAGCAAAGTATGCGGTGACCTTGTAGATGACCTCAGTCCCTTCGTCGAGTGCGAGCAGACCGTGGGCGAAGCCGGGGGGCAACCAGAGCTGATTGCGGTCCTCGGCCGTCAGCAGCACACCAACCCAACCGCCAAAAGTGTCGGAACCAAGTCGGATATCGACCCCGACGCTGAATACGCGACCGACGATCACCCTGACCAGCTTGCCTTGCGGATTGGGGAGTTGGTAATGCAAGCCACGCAACACGCCGAGACCAGAACGAGATTGGTTGTCCTGTACGAACGGCCCGAAATCGCCAACGACCGATCGAAAGGCGGCGTCGTTCCAGGCCTCAAAGAGGTATCCCCGTTCATCGTCGATTACCCCTGGTCGCAGCAAAATGGCATCGGGTATCTCCAGGGGAACAGCGGTGATTTCCATCGCAGTTGATACTAGGAGGCCGAGAGCCGGCCGACCCAGCTGCGGCGGCGAATCGGTAAGGGCAAGCCTGCGGTCGACCGAAGGCAATCCTCGGGGGCGCACCAGTCAGCGCGTAATCTCACATAGCCAATGGTCTTTTCGTCAGTCACATTCCTGTTCTTCTTCCTCCCCTTATGTCTGGGCGGCTACTACCTGCTCGGCCGACGTCTCCGCAACGGCTGGCTCCTGCTGTCGTCTTTGGTCTTCTACACCTGGGGAGGCGGCGCCCTCGTCTCGCTGCTGGTGATATCGACTGTCGCCGACTACGCCATGGGATGGATTGTCGGTTTAGGAGTACGCCGCAACCGGCGCTTGCTGGTCCGGCTCGGCGTTGCCGGTTCCGTGCTGGTCAACATCGGGCTTTTGTCCTACTTCAAATACGCCAACTTCTTTGTCGAGCAGCTGAACTCTCTCGGTTTCGGCGAAATCGCCTGGACCTCTGTGGTGCTACCAATCGGGATCTCGTTCTTCACGTTCCAGTCCATGTCCTACACCATTGACGTCGCCCGGGGGCGCGTTGAGCACCTGCGCAACATCCTGGACTTCGGCCTATACGTCACGTTGTTCCCGCAACTCGTCGCCGGCCCGATCGTTCGGTTCCACGAGATCTCCGACCAGCTTCAGAATCGGGTCCTCTCGATCGAGCGGTTTGCGGCAGGAGCGGCGCGGTTCTCACATGGCCTGGCCAAGAAGGTCTTGATCGCCGATGCAGTTGCTCCCATCGCGGATGCTGCATTCAGCACGGAAGCCACTGCGCTCGGTCCCGCCGGCGCTTGGCTCGGTGTTGCTGCGTACACCATCCAGATCTACTTCGATTTCTCCGGCTACTCGGATATGGCAATCGGTCTCGGCAACATGCTTGGATTCACCTTCCCCGAGAACTTCCGCCGCCCCTATTCGGCGGTCTCCATCACCGATTTCTGGCGACGCTGGCACATCACGCTCTCCAACTGGTTCCGCGACTATCTGTACATCCCACTCGGAGGTTCGCAACGTAGCTCCGGGCGGACGATGGCCAATCTGTGGATCGTATTCGTGCTGACCGGAATCTGGCATGGCGCCAATTGGACCTTCCTGCTCTGGGGCCTCTACCACGGTGCCTGGCTCGTAGCCGAGCGCCTCACCGGGCAGCGGTCGGTCGAGGGAACCGTCACCTGGGCGCCGCTGCGCCGCGCCGTCACCCTACTGGCGGTGATGTTGGGGTGGGTCATGTTCCGCAGCCCCGACGCAGCGTTCGCCTGGGACTATGTAGGGGCGATGTTCACCCTCGGGGGGGTCACCGCCGAGACCGTCACCGCTGCCATTGACACTCGAGCCATCATCGCCATGGGACTAGGCGCCGCTTCGGTCTTCATCCCCGGCAACGTCGTCGGCGGCCTGCTCGTCACCAGCTGGCACGGAATTCGCGGTGCCGCCGTCCGCTTTGCCGAGGTTGCGATTGCCCTGCCCTATGTGATGATCGTTGTCGCCAGTGGCTCATTCAGCCCGTTTCTCTACTACCAGTTCTGAGGTGCACGTGAAGAAACTCGAAGCCAAGGTTCTTGCCCTGATTTTCGTTGCGCTGATCGCCATTCCCGTGGTTGTGTTTACTTTCGGCTTCCGCCCGGAACCCAATCAGAACCGGCCGCCCACTCCCCTGCCCGAGATCACCGTCGAGGGGATCCTGGATCGAGAACTGACTCCCCAGCTCGACCAGTACCTGGAGGACTCGCTAATCATCGCCCCGACCGCAGTGGCGGCCGAAGCGTGGACCGATGTGGCCATCGGCGACAACCCGAATCCCGATGTCACCATCGGCACGAACGGCTGGCTCTACTACACACTGTCACTCGATCGCCCCTGCCTGACGCCTACCGACCTGGCGAACGTGGTCGACACCCTCGAACGGGCAACACAAATCGTTGAGTCGACCGGACGGGATCTCATCTTTGCCATCGCCCCGGACAAGGCCACGATCGTCCCCGACTTCCTTCCGGACGCCGAGACTTGTGTCAACGAGAACGCTACGGCACTGGCGAATCTAGACGGTCCGGACAATCTGATCACCGTCTGGGAAGAGATGCGCACTGCTCGGGCGAAAGAGCGACCCATCTATTTCCGGCTCGACACCCACTGGACTAACGAGGGCGCCGGAGTAATGGCCGAAGCCATCATTGACAGGCTCGCTCCCGACGGCTGGTCCGACGAGGCAATCACCGAGACGGTCACCATCGACCACGAAGGCGACCTCACCGTCCTGCTGGGGCTGCCCGCCACAGAGGAGAACGTCGAACTCGGTATTGTGATTCCAGGGTCAGAACACACCCGGGAGACACGGACGCTGCTGACCGCATCCGGTACGCAGTACGACCAAGTAGTAGCGGTCGATTTCACCGCCACCAACCCCGTAGTCGCCGGCCGCTCGCTGGTGATGCACGATTCCTACGGGTGGGCGCTGACCCCGATGCTTGCCCCCTACTTCGAGAATGCCGCCTTCATCGCCGACACCAATCCGTCGGGGGGGCACATGTGGGACGACCTCGCAGCGGCCGAGACGATCGTGCACGTTTCGGTGCAACGCTCGGTACAGGACATCATCCTGGGTCGCGACCTCGCCGCCGACTTCCTCGCCGCATTCTCCGGTGATTTCGAGTCTTTGGAAGAAGGAGTCCGCGAGACGGGCGAGCGCCTCGAGCTTGCCGCCTCCGACGGGGTGTACGTAGTGGTTGAGATGGCTGCCGGCCAGGAGGCAGCGGAAGTTGCATACAACGACGTCACCGCCAAACTAACTGCGGAATCGCCACGGGCTGCCTTCTCCGTCGGTCTGGGCGGGACTATGTACTTCGCCGGCGTCGTCGACTACCGGCTCATTGCGCTCGACTGAAGGTTTTGCGTCCCAAAGCGGAATATGTTCCGCTTTGGGACGCCAGACACCTGTTAGCTGCTCTTGAAGGGGCCCTCGATGTCGGGGGTGATCCATCCGCCGTAGAAGTCGCTCTTCTGTGGGAAAGCCTGCTCATCATCAACCCAGCACTCGTCCATCTTGCTCGGGTAGAACGCGAGGAATCCTGCGAGCGGTTCGTACCGAGGAGTGGGACTTGGATAGGACCAGGCAGCCGCCGAGACGAACTCGTCACCCACGCGAATGTCCCAGTAATGGGCAACGCCCTTGAACTCGCAGAACGTACGGCGCGAGTTGGGGATGAGGTCCCCACCGATAACGGCGCTGCGAGGAACGTAATAGACCGGGGGGTGGCTCGTCTCGAGAACCCGATATGCCTCGGTTGTGTCCACGACGGGATGGCCGTTCAGCACGATCCGAATTCGCTTGGTGGTGCGCTCGATTGCAGGAGGTCGGGGATAGTCCCAGACTGATTCTTTCTTCATACCCTAAGTTCGAGCCCATCGGCACGACGGACTGAAATGCCTATGACAAGCTGCCCACGATCTCGGCGAATTGCTTGCTGATACCCAGGTAATGCAACTGCTCGGCCCGCGCGAACGCAGCCGCGCCGTGGTCGTCGCTGAGTGCCCGAGCCGAGAGCAGGGCATTCTGCAGGGCAAGTGTGCCCCCGGCAGAATCGAAGGTGACCCCAGAGCGATCGTCTACGAGTCCGCCGAGGCATCCGGTTTCCGGAGCAATCACAGGGCGGGCGAATGAGTAGGCCAAAAGCATCGCTCCGCTGTTGAGCGCCGATTGGTACGGCAGCACGACGACATCGGCGGCATTCATGTAGAGCTGGATATCGGCATCAGGGATCGGATTCAGGCATCCAACAATCTGCGGATGGGCGCGAGCGCGGTCGGCAATCTGCCGAGCTCCTTCGAACCGCCCGGTTTTGCCGACAAGCAGGAGTCGCGACTCCGGATCCATCTGCGCCACGTTCTCGAATGCATCGAGAAGCCGATCGATCCCCTTGTATGGGCGGATCTGACCAAAGCAGAGGTAAATGAAGTCTCTGTCGCCCAGGCTGAGTTCACGGCGCGCTGCGCTTCTGTCGATGAGATTCGGGTAGATATCGATGTAACTGGGGTGAGGCACAACCCGGACCTTGCTCGTCGGGAGTTGATACCAATCGCGACATGCTGCGACGGTCTCCTCGCACATGACGTGGATGATGTCGACGCGATCGGCGATTTCCTGTCGCAGCTGGGCTTCGAGCTCCGGATCGGCGCACTCGTGCGGTAGGACATTGTGGATGGTCCACACTGAGCGGATGCCGTGCTCGTGCATCTCGTCGATTGCTTCGACAAAGCGACGATGCCGCACCAGTCGATCATGTTCGTCGGTTGCGCCGCCGAGGATCGGCGCAGTCCAGTTGAGATGGAATACCGTCGGCCGATGGTCGGCAGCACGCACAGTCGCCGTAAAGCTGAGATCGTTGCCGACCGGAATGGCAATACTCCGCCGGCGGCGCAGGTCCGACCACATCATCTCGGTGTACGGGTTATCGCGGTAGTCCGGGTAGTAGCTGATGACAATGGCGTCATCAGCCGGTCGATCGGCAGCGCTCGCTAAATGCTTCTCGAATTCCGTTGCCCGTTGCTTGTAGGTGTGCCGCTGGAGGACGACTCGCTGTAATGCCTCGACAGTCTCGAATGCTTCGTCATCATCGAGGTTGCGCTCGATCAGCTCGAACAGTTCCCGTGCGGTTGAGAAGACCGGGATCTCATCGAGTCCGAGCGCAGACAGACCGGTTTCCCTGTTGGTTAGCACGATTGCGCCGACGGCTGCGGCCTCGAACAGGCGCGAGTTGACGTTGCCGTAGGGTGCCGTGGTGTGGTTGAAGTCATCGAGCACGATCCGGGCTTGCCGGTACAGCGACGGCAGGCTGAAGAAAGAGACCGGTCCCCGGGTGTAGGGCTTCAGTTCGGGTGCAATCCCTCGTTGCTGCCCGAAGAGGACTAGTTCAAAATCCGGCGTTCTTTCTTTGAGAAAGCCGTATACCTCGCGCTCTCGGCCCCATTGGTTGACGGTGGCAACGACCCCGTGCCGTCTCTCGGGCCTGGCCTGCCCTTGGAACAGATCGGCATCGACACCGATCGGAAACACCGCCATAGGCCCCGCGTAGCGAGCGGCTACCCGATTGCGGGTCGCCTCCGAGGAAGTCAACACGAGGTCGAACAGAGGCAACGAAGGCTGCTCGAACCACGCGTCGGTTTGGTTGCGGATCCAGGCAACTTTGGTGATGTCCGAGGGAGTTCTGCTGCAGTCGAACGTTTCCAGCATCGCGACAACGATCTCCGCACCCGGCGGAAGTTCGTACCACTGGGCTCGAGAGACGTAGATTACCTCGAACCCGATCCGCTCCAGCTCCCGGCCCAAACCAATCGCGGTGAACAGGTCACCGCGGCCTTCATCGAGATCGGTGGTGGAGACGGCGAACACGGCAGCGCGCTTGGTTCCGGAAAACCCGGTGCGGTTGAGGGCCTGCTCGTACGAATGGCGCATCTTCGCGTCCTCGACGAGCTCGTACATCGCAGATTGTCGGCGTACCGCCGAGATTGGCGAATCAACCGGAGGTGCCTGTGGTGATCGACGCAGTCTTTGTGCCAGCCGCGCCGGTGCGTGGAACGCAGTCCACGCCGCCCGCCCCACTTTCCACGTTTTCGATCTGTAGACGTCTCTGAGTTCCTTCTCCAACCGGGCGATCGTGCGATTGGTGTCGGCGCTCGCTTCCTCCTGGTGCTTGGCTCTCGCCAGCAACTGCTCGCAGCGTTTTCTTTCCGTTGCCGTGAGCTTGCGCTCTCGATCCAAGGCAGATTCCAGCTCGGCCAGGCGCCGCTCGATCTCAGCCTTCTCTACCAGTGCCTCCTGCAGATCGCGCTCCGCCTCCTCGGCTTCGGCAATGGCGGCATCGCGCTGAGCCCGGAGATCGGGATTTCCCTCACGGACCACCATTCGTCCTTGCTCAGCCAACCGGGCTCGCACGGTCTGCAGCGCCTCCCGCACTTCCGCAAGCTCAGCTGCCGCGTCTGCGTGTCGGGCGGTAACGATGAACTGGTAGGTCTGAGCCTCGTCCGCTGCCTCCAGGATGAGATCACGTAGCTCCGGGGACAATCCAAGATCGTGCACTGCCAGCGAGGTCTGCTCCGCCGTCCGTTTGGTTCGCTCCACCGCCGATATGAAGAACCCGGAGCGCTCGAGGAGTTGGCGCAGGCTGGTCAGGGTGAAGAAGCGGAGATGAGTGGAGTCGAGCAGGCCCGTGTCCTGATAGGTGAACCGACCGTTGATTAGCTCGGCCAGCACCGCCTCGTGCCCCGCATTGGGGATGGACACAACCAGCCTCCCGTCGCCGGCGAGCAAGCCCTCGTCTGCAATGGTCTGCAGGAGTGCGCCGGGATCCACCAAGTGCTCGAGCACATCGGCCAAGATGATCACATCGAATTCGTCTCCAGACACGGCCTGGACCCATGTGGGTTCGGCGAGATCAGCCTCGATCACCGTTTCGATCCCGCGGCTGCGGGCAGCCTCGAGCGCTGCGGCCGACTCGTCCACGCAGACGACCGCTTTCCCGTCGGTGGCTACCAATTGAGCCGCGACGATGCCCGGTCCACTACCCAGGTCGAGGACCCGCGTCCCGCCCCGGCGCGCCTGTCGATACACCGCAGCGGCGGTGTTGTTTGGTTCAGCCGGATCGAAGTCGTATTCGTAGTTCACTGGGTGTTTGGTCTCCGCATGGCATTCACATCATCACGGCCGCCCGTGACACCGGCAAACCCGTCGGCCAGAGCCCATTCGACCAGCAGGTTGTGGGTGTCAAGCCACTCAGGTGCTCGTTCCCCGACGCGGGATCGCCATCCGTTGATGAACCCGTTGAGACCTCGCCGTATCGTCTCGTCCGAGGAATCGGTGAACTTGCGAGCAAACAGGATCCGGCCCCGGATGTAGTAGTAGGTGTAGTAGGGCGCAGGCAGAAGAGCGGCCGAGCCTTGGTAGTGCCACGTCCGGGCGAGCGGGTTGATCATGCTCTTCCATCCGTTCCGGGAGGCAGTCACCTGAAGGTCGGTTTCCTCGAAGTAAAGGAAGTAATGCTCGGGCAGAAGACCGATGTCCTCCAGGACGCTCCGCCTGATTAGCAGACTCGAGCCCTGCACATAGTCGACCTCGTAGGGGTCGCGCCGCGGTCGCGCCGCGTACTCGCGGCCGCGATCGATGCTCTCCGCAACAACCCCGCCAGCCCAATCGATTCTGCCCCCTGCCGACTGGATCGTGGCCGGATCGGAGTCCCCGAGCAGATTGACCGGACCGACGAATCCAGCATCGGGATAGAGCGACATCGTTGTCAGCAATACCTGCAGAGTGTCCGCTTCGACAGTTGTGTCCGGGTTGAGGATCCAGATGAAGTCCGCATCCCGATCGAGAGCGTGCCGGATGCCGATGTTGTTGCCGGCGGCGTATCCGCCGTTCTCCGGGCTCTCGAGTATGGGTATCGCCGGTCCGAGAGCCTGTGCCAGACGCGCTGGATCACCCTTGCCCGAGGCGTTGTCGATAACAACCGGGAAGATCCCCCTCATGGTGCTGTTGCGCAGTGACGAAACACACCGCAGCGTGTCAGATGGATTCTGGTAGTTGAGCAGGATCGCAAAGACCCGTTGGGGCCTGGTGAGGAACACCCGGCGAGTATAGGAATTGCCTCTGTTGATAGCCGCCCGGGGTGACTATTGTCGACACGGTCGGGGGGCATCGGGCTAGGAAGGCGTCCCTGGACGAAAGGGCGTCATTTACATGCGTCGATGGATTCGACTCACCGCAGCGATGCTGCTGGTTCTCCCTGCCGGGCTGACAACATCGGCGCCCGCTTCTTCGGCAGCGTCCGGCCCTCATCCACCGACCGACATCGCTCCGGCTGACTGGGAAGCACCCATCGTCGCTCCACCGGGGACTATCAACGCAGTAGGTACCCAGGGTGTCCTCGATTCCGATCCCCTTGGGCTCGTGCCCAAGCTCCCCTTCGTGCAGCGCTACTCGCTGGACACCGATCACTTCGAAGTATGGCTGTGCGGTGATACCGGCTACACGATGAGTCAGGCGCTCGCCGACCTCGAGAACGGCATGGCCGACTACTACTCGGCAATCTCCGGCGGTCGCTATGACATCAGTTTCTCGCCCGGAGGCACTCTGCCGAGCGACCCCGGCTGCCTCAGCGGTTTCCAGGGCTCAAGTCCTAGCTATGCACCGGTCGGGTCTCCGGAGGGGCTGCTGATCATCGACTCGATCACCGGCGGTGGCTACGCATCGCCCGGGATCGTCTGTCTCGACCAGGGCAACTGCGAATGGATCGGAACGACGTTCCCCGACAACGGGCGCTATGCAATCGTGGGCGCCGGCGCGCTGTCAGGCTTCCCGTCGGTGGCTGCTCACGAGGTCGGTCACACTTTGCAGTGGCCACATTCCAACTCGGGTCAATCAGAGTACGACAATCCCCTCGACCTGATGAGCGGTAACGAGACTATCGGAGGTTGGACCGAGCCGCTCCCCTACGGCACGCTGGCGTTCAACCGCTACCAGTCCGGCTGGGTCGATGCCGGAGATGTTGTCATCGCCGGCGGCGCTTATCAGGAGATTGCTCTCCAGCCCTTTGACCAGTCGGGCACACAGATGGTCGTCGTTCTGACCGATAGCGAGGGCGTGTTCTACACCCTTGGCGCCCGCACGAGCAGTCCGTACGACCCGATTCCCAGCGAGTGGGAAGGCGTCGAGGTCTACCTGGTCAATCACGACTGCCAGGCGTTCAGCTACCCCTGCCCCGGGATCTACCGGGATCAGACGCAAGCACCGCCGAGCCCGAACGGGGTCGGTCATGTCCTCAAGGTCGGCGAGAGCATCACGCTCGAGGGAATCCCCATCGAGGTAATCGGACGGAGCGGTTCTGGCTTCGTCGTCGCCGTCGGCGATCCGGACAACACGTTGCCGTTCATAGATATCGCAGCGAGTGCATTTGTCACCGACATCGTGTGGCTGGAAGCCGAGGACGTCACCAAGGGTTGCAACCCGCCCCAAAACACAAGGTTCTGTCCGGACTCGACTGTGACCCGCGGCGAAATGGCGGCCTTCCTGGTGCGGGTGTTGGGCCTGACCGATGACGGTGGCGGCAACACGTTCGTCGACGACGACGGCTCGATATTCGAAGCCGATATCGCCAAGCTCGCCGCCGCCGGCATCACCAAAGGGTGCAACCCGGCAGAGGGAAACACCAGGTTCTGCCCGAACTCGAGGGTCACCAGGGAACAGATGGCTGCGTTCCTAGTGCGGGCCTATGGCTTGACCGACGATGGCGGCGGCAACACGTTCGTCGACGACGACGGCTCGATATTCGAAGCCGATATCGCCAAGCTCGCCGCCGCCGGCATCACCAAAGGCTGCAATCCGCCCGCCAATACTGAGTTTTGCCCGCATTCATTAGTCACAAGAGAGCAAATGGCCGCGTTCCTGCACCGGGCGGCGTCGGGGTGACCAACTTCTGGCTCCCCGCTAGCCTGTTACCGGATAGCTGCGGTAGGGAAATCCCTGAGGAGAGGTAGCGATGAATCAGTTGTCAATCACCAACCGGCGGATCGTCCTGGTGGCCGCTTTGTCACTGGTTGCTTCATTGCTTGCCGTCAGCTTCAACGCGCCTGCGGCTCGAAGTGCCGGCGAAATCGTCAACTTCGATCAGGCGTCCTCATCGACCGCTGGAGAATCGGGCACCCACACGGTGGACGTGGTACTAACGACTACGCCACCACCCGCAGCAAACGTCGTCGTTGACATAACCGACGACCTCACCGGATCAGCGACACCCGGCGTCGACTACACCCTCGACACCGCTCAACTCATATTCCCAACAACGTCAATCGAGAACGAGACTCTGCAAGTCAGCATCACGATCCTCACCGATGCGTTCGACGATGAAGGAGAGACCATCAATCTCAGCCTCGACGTTGCAAGCGGTGGGAGCAATGGCACTCAGATAACGCACACGGTGACAATCACCGACGATGATCCCGCAGCAACGATTCAGGTCGTTGATGGAACCTTCAGCGAAGCTGACGGTGCAGTCACGTTCACGGTTAACCGAACCGGAACCACCGAAGCTGCCGTCAATTTCACCTACTCCACTGCTGACGTG
>Ga0180436_10000487_pt1 | contig 41055 bp, 33 predicted proteins | sample SS_ome_2_FD_132434 | JGI IMG/M metagenome (GOLD analysis project Ga0180436, IMG submission 132434) | Hypersaline lake sediment archaeal communities from the Salton Sea, California, USA - SS_3_S_2 metaG | ecosystem: Environmental > Aquatic > Non-marine Saline and Alkaline > Hypersaline >... | reverse complement strand
TGAAATTTACTATTCTAAAGCGGGAATAATAAGAAGAGCCGGAAACCCGGGTGGATGGTTTGCAAACAAAGAAATATCCGGGGGAGGTCCGATAACTGATTTGGGATCACACGTTGTTGATCTGGCAATTTCCTTGATGGGAGACTATGAACCTTGTTCTGTCTTTGCGAGAACCTTTAATAAGGCAGAGAACTTGGAAAATATAAAAGCGACCGGAGGTTATAAAGCGTTAACAAGTGACCTTGGAATAAATGATGTCGAGCAAGGAGGTGCACTGATAATCAACTTCACAAATGGTGCATGTCTGGTTGTGGAAGCAAGCTATACCAGCCACATAAAGGAAGATAAACTCTATCTTGAACTTCAAGGAACAAAAGGAGGAGTAAAGGTTGATCCCGAGTTTGAAATATATACAACAAAAGAAGATTACCTTGTCGATATAAAGCCCAAAGTAAACTGTAAGGATTTTGATCATCAAGGATCGATAGATGCAGAAGTGCAGCATTTTTCTGATTGTATTAGCAAAGGTGAGAAGTGCATTACATCTGTTGAAGTAGGGGCGAAGGTGATGAGGATAATTAGTGCAGCATACGAGTCGGCCGAGAGCCAAGAACTAATTAAACTATAAAAAATGACGAAAAACAAACTAAAAAGAGTTTGATAATTCCAAGCTATTCTCTTACTAAATATAATAAATGAGAAAGGGATTATAGTAGAAAACTCGATTAAATATCTAAATATGAAAATAAGTTTCTTGAAATAAAAAAAATTTAGTGATACAATTCTCATAAATTAGTTGCTACTATATTAAAGAAACCCTATTAAAATCAAGACGAAGCAAGTGAATTTTGATTTGATTAGAAAATACTATCGATTTAATCGGAACTTATATATGAGTCTTGTAATGTTTTAAAAGTAGCGATCAGGAGATAAGCTTATGGATGATAATGGTGTAGTGAAGGATTGTATTGGAATAATAAAATCAAAATATAATGGTTTATCAGGAGCAGCAAGGAAAATTGCAGATTTCATTTTAGGTGAATCAGAAAATGCAATCCATTTAACAATAGTTGAATTTGCAGAAAAGTGTGAAGTGAGCGAGGCAAGCGTCGTAAGGTTCTGTCAAAATGCAGGCTATAAAGGATTTAATGATATGAAGATCAATCTTGCCGCTCAAATGAATACAGGAAACCAAATTATTTTAGAGGATGTTGGAGAAGAGGATGATGATGGAACGATATTTAAAAAAGTATTCAATTCTGAGATTCAAGCTCTTCAGGCAACAATGGATAATTTGGATATAAAGGCTTTTGAAAGGGCAGTTAACAGTATCGTGTTTGCCGGAACGGTTGAGTTTTTTTCTTTTGGTAATTCGCGCTCTATAGGACAAGATATACATTATAGATTTTTAAGAATTGGAATCAACTCAAGGATTGGCGTCGACACTTCAGACTCGTTAATACACGCTTCTATGCTGTCGCCTGGTGATGTTGCCATAGGAGTTTCTCACTCAGGCAGCACAAAACACACTGTAAAGATGCTCGAGGAGGCAAGAAATAAAGGTGCAATCACTATATGTATAACGGGTTATGAAAAATCTCCTATTACGAAAGCGGCCGATATTTGCCTAATGTCAGCTTCAAGAGAAACAGCGTTTAGGGAGGTATCTATGACTTCTCGTATCGCCCAGATAGGAATTTTGGACGCCTTGTTTGTAGCTGTTGCTTTTAAGAGGATAGAGCGTTCTAAAAAACACATACATCATACGGATAAACTTTTATCTGAAGAAAAATTCTAAATTTTGATTTAGAAATCTCATTTGTTTTCAAATAATAAAGGTGCAGATATAACTGCACCTTTCGCATGTAAATTTTTTGTATAAATATTGGGAAATGATTTTAGTTTTGACAAAAGATGAAAATTATTTCGGATATATGAAACATAATTTAGTATATATCATAATAAAGGACAATATGACACTAAAAAAAGCTTAAATAACGCCCACAAAAGAAAATAAAATTCTTGACTAAAAATATATTTCATGATAGTATGATTTTGATAATTAATTCAGCAGGAAATTCATAATACATTAAGAAAAATCGAGAAACATGAAAAATATTTTCACCAAGTAAGCTTTTGGAGGGCTTAAGTGCGTTAACATTATTGCTTTGCATGTATCGGTGTTTTGCAAAGTGAAAACAAGGAGAGAACATGTTACATAAGGTTATTGTCATTGGCGAGATGTGTGAAGACATATTGATGCATAATCCTGAATCTGTTGAAGTTATGGGTATGAAAGTATGGGCAGAGGATATTACTGTCACTGCAGGAGGCTCGGCTTCCTATACATCCGAAGCGCTAAAGCATTTAGGTGTTGATGTAAATCTATGTTCTGTAGTCGGCGATGACAGAATGGGTAAGAGACTAATTGACAGAATGAAAAATGTCGGCATCAACTGTGACATGATTAAAACTTTGAAGAACAGAAAAACTACAGCCAGTATGTTGATTTGTTCGAAGGCAGAAAAAGAATTCTTAGGATGTTCACCGATGTTGCCTATTGAATTGCCCGATATTGAAAAGCTTAAAGGCGTGGATATGGTTTATATCGCAGGCTATATGCTCTATCCAGAATTATGGAGTGACGAAGCTTATGCCTTCTTTAAAGAACTAAAAAAGAGGAACATCCTACTTGCATTAGATGTACAAATGCAGCCAGTCAACAATTTTGATGCTATGAAGATAACGAAATTTGACAGAATACTTCCATTAATTGATGTGCTTTTTGTAGCAAAAAAGGAAGCAGATCAAATAGTAGGGAGAAAGAGTGCGGAAGAGGCAGGGAGAATATTTGTTGACTTGGGTTGTAAGTCTGTTGTTCTTAAACAAGGCAGCGACGGAGCGGCAATTATCACTGGTGAAGGGGTAAGGACAATTAAAAATCATCCTGTAGATGCTTATGATACTGTTGGCTCCGGGGATGTGTATGGTGCGAGTTTTTGCTATGGGCTTTTAAACGATTGGAATATTGAGAAATGCGGGAGGTTCGCATCTGTGTTTACGGCTTTGAGTTTAAAGCGCTATCAAGAATATAAGGAATATCCTAGTTTTGAAGAAGTAAGTGAAATCATTAAGATTTAAATAAACTGGAGGAGAAAAATGAAAAAAATTAAAATTTGTGTTATTGGAGCTGGCAGCACTTATAGCCCAGAGTTAGTCGATGGTTTTTTAAATCGACAAGAGCAAATGTGTGTAGAGGAATTTGCACTTGTTGATATAAACATGGACAGACTCAGTATCGTGGGCGGTCTTATAAAAAGAATGTGTGAAAAGTTTGATACTCCACCAAAAGTAGTTATGACGGATAAAATTGAAGAAGCGGTTGTAGGGGCTGATTATGTTGTAACCCAGTTTAGAGTAGGGCTGCTTCCTGCTCGAGCAAAAGACGAAGGTATTCCTCTAAAATATAACTATATCGGTCAAGAAACTACAGGACCGGGAGGTTTTGCGAAAGCTTTAAGGACGATTCCGGAAATGATTAAAATTGCAAAGTGTATGGAAAAATATGCACCGGACGCAAAGCTCATTAACTTTACTAATCCTTCAGGGATTATCACTGAAGCTATATCAAAATATTCTAGTATCACTGTAGTTGGTTTATGCAATGGTCCGATAACAACATTTAAAAGAACAAATGAAATTATGGGATGGGATGATAAAGATGTATTCTATGACTATTTCGGACTGAATCATCTAGGATTTATTAAAGGGATATTTTTGAATGGTAGAGATATTACAAATGATGCGTTTGAAAAAATCCTGAGCCATGACAGATGTGACCATATGCTTGGATATGCTTTTAATAAAAAACACTCATTAGCGTTGGGGGTTTTGCCTGTAGGATATCTGCAGTATTACTACCATCAGCAAGAGATTTATGAAAAATTAGCAGCGCAGGAGAAGACAAGAGGCGAACAGCTTATTGATGTTGATAAGCAATTACTTAAAGACTATAGTGATGTAAATCTTAATTCGAAACCTGCCGGATTAGAATTAAGGGGGGGTGCTTGGTATTCGGAGGCAGCCGTCGCATTGATAAATTCGATGGAAAATGATGATGGAGAGATTCATATTGTGAATGTGCAAAACAATGGAAATATCGACGGTATTCCTGATGATGCAGTGATAGAGATACCGGCGATTGTTAAAGGTGACAATATTAGAACATTGCACCTCGGGAAAATGCCTGAAGGAATAGTGGGATTAGTACAACATGTAAAAGCGTATGAATCTTTGACGGTGAAAGCAGCAGTTGAAAAGTCAAAGGAAAAAGCATTTGTTGCGTTGTCGAATCATCCGTTTATTCGTTCTGTAAATGATGCGGAAAAAATTCTTGAAGATATAATTTCTGCTCATCCTGATTATATTAACTTGAAATAGAACTGGGGGGAAATATGGCTGTTAAATTTTTGAATGATATTGGTAAAAAATTAAATGAAGCGTCGCGTAAAGAATTAGTTCAAGCTATTCAAGGAGCATCTGGCCGTGTAATCATTGGGGAAACAGTTACTTTTAAGCAAAGTTTGATAGATGGTGTTTCCAATGTAGAACTTATCAAAAGCTGGGGTTGTGATATGGCAACTATCAACCACTATAACACGAAGATGCCGATGATTCCCGGTCTGCCGTCCACACAAGAGGGTATAGAGAAATTTTTCTCTTATTGGAACGAAGGTGAAAATAAAGGTAAGATTCCCAGCACGGAGAATGTCGAGTCCTCATTCCAATCTACTTTTTTAGAGTTTGGTTTCGGACGAACAATTGGAGAAGTAAAGCGTTTGTCGGGAATTCCTGTTGGAATGACATTGGAGCCGGTAACAGAGGAATCCGATTACCCTAAGTCTAGGATCGCAAGCAAAGAAAATGCGAAAACTGGTATGGATCATGGTGCAAGCTATATAACCATGATAAGCACACCCAGTATGTCGAGTAAAGATTTTGCAGGATGTGTCAATAATGTTCGAGAGGGTGTGGAAGAAAGAGGTTTAGTTAAAGCGGGGAAAATGCCGTGGGGAGGATCCTTTCTAACCAAAACTGATGAATACATTACGATAAAAGAAATTGAGTTATTAGCAAAAGCTGGAGCGGATGTAATAATACTTCCTGCTCCTGGAACAGTTCCCGGATTGACTATTGAATTAGTTAAGAGTTGGGTGAATGTAATTCACGAATGCGGTTTGTTGGCGGAGACGACAATTGGAACTTCTCAAGAAGGAGCCGATGTTGCGGTCATTCAGCGTATCGCAATAGATAGCAAAATGACGGGAGCTGATTTATTCCAAATTGGTGATAGTGTTTATGGCGGCTCGTGCTCTCCCGAAAATGTTATGGCCTTCGCTAAAGCGATTAAAGGACAAAGGCATGTACTAAGAAGGATGGCAGTATCTCCAATGCGAGGAGAGGTTTTGTAATCTTTGATTTTCGAACTATGAAGGAATTTACATCTGAGAGGATGTAGTAATAATAATGGAGGTAAAAAAAATGAAAAAAAGTATGTTGTTGATGCTAGTTGTTATTATGATAGCGGCCCTTATGCTATCGGCTTGTGCATCACCAAAACAGCAACCTGAAGTGGAGGAAGCTGCTGTGGAACCGGAGGCGGTTGAAGAAGTCGCTGAAGAAGAGGAAGCATTATCTGGTGAACTTGTAGTAGCAACATGGGCAGGAGATCCTTTCCAATCAGCATGGCAAGATATGTTCACAAAATTCGAGGAAGAGACAGGGGTCAAAATCATTATGGATCCAATTCCATGGGAGAATTTGAGAGAAAAGTCTGCTTTGGAATTAGCGTCTGGCTCAGGAGAATATGATGTTCTTTATGTTCATCCATTCTGGTTCAGAGAGTTTGTTGATAATGATTATTTGGTACCGGTCAAAGATGTTGTACCTCAAGAAGTTGTTGATGGCTATGTCGAGGGTTTGCTTGACCTTTACACTGTAGATGGAGTTCTCTATGGTTTGCCTGACTTCATCACGACACAAACTTTAGCCTATCGAAAAGATTTATTTGACGCAGAAGGTATACCAGAGCCAAAAAGCTGGGATGATGTTTTGAATGCTGCTGAAATGCTATCAGATGGTGATAATGTCTACGGTATTTCCTTCCCTGCTAAGAAAACTGGAGCCCTCGGCAGTGTTTACAGTGCCCTGTTGGTTAGTAATGGGGGATGGTATTATGATGCTGATGGCAATCCGAACATCAACACTCAAGAAGCTATCGAAGCTGCAGATTTCATTGGAGAACTTGGAAAATACACCCCGCCGGGCGTATTGAATTTCCATTGGGACGAAAATGCAACTGCTGCTGCAAGCGGTAAGGTCGCAATGACTCTGTGTATGACAGTAAATAGCGCATGGCTGGAAGATCCTGAAAGAAGTGCAACTGTAGGAAAATGGGCATATGCACCAATTACTTCTAATAAGGGAACTCCGGGCGGTATAGTGGATAGCTATTGCTGGTCTGTAGCAAAAGGAACAGAAAATGAAAAAGCGGCAGCAAAACTAATAGAATTCATTTCTGGAACAGAAGCACAAGTTTATTTTACTGGAAAATCTGGTACATGTGGCGCAACAAAGGCATATTACGAAAACGAAGATTTGCTTGAATCGACACCAGTGCTACAAGCAATGAATAAGACGTTTGCAAATACTATGCCTAATCCATCATGGAAAACATGGTCAGCACAGCAAGAAACTTTGCAGACGCTGCTCCAAGACATTATTGGTGGTAAGACAACAGGTGCCGAAGCAATGGCAGCATTGCAGGCACAAATGGAAGCAGAATAAATTAAGGAAACATATAATTATCTATTTCGGCTACACAAGGATTGTGTAGCCGATTTAGAACCTATGAAGTATAATATATTTAATCTATAATATTTTATAATTAATTTTGGAGGGAATTGCATGCGTAAAAAGAATTCGTGGGACAAACTGCGAATAAGTGAACTGAAAATGGGTTATTCTTTTTTGATGCCGGCAGTTCTTTTTATATTTCTATTTATTTTTGTCTCTATTCTATATTCCTTTTATATGAGCTTTTTTCAATGGGATTTATTTGATTTAGGCAAGGTTAAATCGTTTGTAGGTGTTGGAAACTATCTAAAAACATTTTCAGATAGTGTGTTTAAAACGTCTATGTTAAACACTATCCTGCTTGTTTCTGTTTGCTTGATTGTAGAAACGGTCTTGGGCTTTTTAATCGCGCTGACTCTATGGACTATGAAAAGAAAAATGCGGGTGGTCCAATCCATAATTCTGCTGCCAATGATTACATCACCGGTTATCGTTGGATTGATATGGAGATATATTTATGATCCTCAATTCGGGATATTGAATTATTTTCTAAAGAGCACATTTGGAATATCTAACTTGGCTTGGCTTGGAGATGAATCTCTATCTCTTCTCAGTGTGATGCTGGTCGATGTATGGCAAATGACACCTTTTGTGATTCTGGTTCTTTTTGCAGCGATGATGGGGATGTCTGAAGATTGTATAGAGGCGGCAAAAGTTGATGGTGCGGGTTTCTGGCAAGTTGTCCGCAAAATAATAATACCATTTGTTGCTCCAATGATCAGTTTTGTTATGTTAATAAGAAGTATGGACTTGTTTAAAATATTTGATACGATTTATGTTATGACTAAGGGCGGACCTGGATATTCTACCGAAACGATTGCGCTTTATACTTATAAAACAGGTTTTGCATTTTATGATATGGGATATGCAATGGCTCTATCGATTATAACTCTAGTATGTATTGCTACAATAAGCATAATTTATATCAAAAGAAAACGGACAGCGTAAACAAAGGTGGAAAATATGAGTTACTTAAAAAAGAATTGGATATCAATTATTATAATAACGGTTTTTTTATTGTGGACAGCTGGACCAATATTAATGATGCTGCAGCAGTCGATTAAGCCGACAATAATTATGTTTTTAGATCCGCCGAAATTTGTGTTTAAGCCGACGATAGAACATTTCATAAAAATATTTACTAAAAACAATATTCTTATGAACATGAAAAACAGTATAATTATTGGCTCGAGCACCACTGTTTTGTGCTTGGGATTAGGATCAATGTGTGCTTATTCGTTGGCAAAGTTAAGATTGCCTGGGAAGAACATATGGGCGTTTTTAATATTGCTGACGAGAATGGTGCCGGTGGGGGCATTGATGATGCCGCTATATGTTCTAATGAGAAAGTTTGGGCTAGCAGGAACTTATGCTGCGGTTATAATTGCGCATACAACGCTAAATCTGCCATTTTCAATTTGGATGATGAAAGTTTTCTTTGAGGATGTACCTTTGGAAATTGAACAAGCGGCATTAGTTGATGGCTGCTCAAAATTCAAAGTGTTTACTTCAATAGCATTGCCGTTAGCAGCGCCGGGGCTAGTGGCGACAGGAATATTGGTATTGCTAAATTCTTGGAATGAATTTATGTTTGCTTTAATACTATCAGGCAGAGCTACAAGGACACTTCCGGTAGGCATTTCATCCTTTGTGGGTTCTGTCTCCATTGATTGGGGAGGAAGTTCAGCTGCTGCAGCATTGGCGAGTATACCGATTTTTATAGCAGGAATTCTAATTCAAAAGTATTTAGTAAGAGGAATAACGATGGGAGCTGTAAAAGGATAAGAATATCAAAAATGTATTGTTAAAGGGGTTTTTATGAAAAGCACATTGATGTGGAAAGAGATAAACGAGCAACCGAAAGTAATATCGAAATGTATAGAACAAAACAGTGATTTGTTGGAGTGTATTGGTAATAAAATTAAAGAAAGAAATATATCAAAGATAATAATCGCTGCCCGAGGGAGCAGCGATCATATAGCGATATTCGCAAAGTACTTATTTGAAATATATTATCATTTGCCTGTTTCGCTTTCAGCACCGTCAGTCTTCACAGCTTATGGCAGCAGATTAGAATTCTCTGACAGTATTGTAATAGCAATTTCTCAATCGGGAGCGGCAGAAGATGTGAATGCCGTCGTGAAACACGCAAATAGCTGTGGTGCACTGACTATAGGGATCACTAATAATTCTGAATCTTTGATAGCAGAAGAAGTCGATTATCATGTTGATTGTTTGGCTGGTGAAGAAAAAAGTGTGGCTGCTACAAAGACACTTACGGCGCAAATGTGTATAATTACAATGCTAGCTTCAAAAATAACCCATGATAAGGAAATTGAAAACTCCATAACTAAATTATCGAAAGCAGTTAATTACGCATTATCTATTGCTGAAAGGGTTAGAGAAATTGCTAATAGATATAGATTTATGGAGGAGTGTTTTGTTCTCTCAAGAGGAATTTGCTTTCCGGTAGGGAAAGAAGCAGCACTAAAAATTCAAGAGACTTCATATATAAAAGCGCAAGCATACCCGATAAGTGACTTTATGCATGGTCCGATTGCTATGATTGAGGACAATACTCCCTGTATTATCATAGGTGTAGACAAGAATATTATCAGCGATATTTATAAAGTATCAAGCCGCCTGGTAAAAGAAAATGCTGATGTGTTTATGATTACAAATGAACCGGAACTTACAAAGAATGCATCTGTCTCAATATTGCTACCAGACTGGTGCGAAGGGGTTTTAGGTGCATTTTCTACTGTGGTTATATCACAGTTATTAGCTGGCTATATTGCTATTGGAAGAGGCAACAACCCGGACAAACCAAGAGGATTAAATAAGGTAACAATAACAAAGTAGAGACATGTATAAAGTTAAACAGAAATAAAAAAGAAGGCACGTATTTTACTGCAGAATTAGATGGAAACAGGCTAGTTATTCCGAGCGAAAAAACAAAGATGCTGTTCTAGTAAGATGAATTGGAAAAACATTAAATTTAGCATTGATATATCAAAAGCACATCTATCTGATTTGGAAACATAATGGGTTGTCACAGACTAGATTCAAATCTTATCTTCATCTGCACCCGTTTCGTATATCACAAACGAGTGTTTGAGAAAGATATCCATTAACGCTGTATTTGCGGCTTAACAACAATTGCGCTAGAACAATTAACAAGTAATATCGAACTTTCTGAAAAGAAAAAGCACTGGAAAGGAAAGCCCTTTGGTTACTATCCTGCTACTAATTCTAACCTACCTTGCATTCATTGGATTGGGGCTGCCGGAATCGTTGCTCGGAGTTGCATTGCCCGCCATCCAATCTGAATGGGGCATATCTTTAGATTCTGCAGGTTTAATATATTCGATTATCATTGGAAGCACAATCGTATCCAATTTTTTAAGCGGTTATATTATAAAAAAAGTAGGAACCGGTAAGATTTTATTTATCAGTTTCTTGATGACCGGATGTGCACTATTGGGTTTTTCGTTTGCACCATCGTACATGTGGTTTGTTATATTCTCTGTTCCCTTGGGGTTTGGTGCCGGCATTATTAATGTCGCCCTTAACAATTACGTTGCTCTTCATTTCAAATCTCGCCATATGAATTGGCTTCATTCCTTTTGGGGAATTGGAGCAACATTAGGTCCCATTGTAATGGCAGCTTCTCTTGGTGTCAGTCTGTCTTGGCGAACGGGTTATCGCACGGTATCAATCATTCAGCTTTCTTTTGCATTTCTTTTATTATTATCCCTGCCTTTATGGTCAAAACACAAATCTATTAAGTCAAAAGATTCAATTGTGCACAATGTAAGCGATGGTATTGTCAAAGTTTTTGATAGAAATATTTTTCGAATGAAAGGTATATTATATGCTTTATTCACTTTCGTGTTTTACACTGTTGCAGATCTTTCAATCCGTCTATGGGGCAGCAGTTATTTAGTCCAAATTAAAGGTCTTAGCATTAATAAAGCCGCTTTCTGGATAGCAGTATATTACGGAAGCATTACTGTTGGAAGGTTTATCTTAGGTTTTGCTTCTTTTAAAGTGTCCAATCCTGGATTGATCAGGATAGGCATCTCAACCTCTCTGCTTGGTACACTATTGTTTTTTTTACCGCTGCCTTCAAATTTAGCAATCATTCCTTTCATAATTTTAGGTCTTGGGCTGTCACCAATCTTACCTGCTATGATGCACGAAACACCAAATCGTTTTGGAGCAGAGAAATCACAAGCTATTATTGGATATCAACTGGCATGTGGATCTATTGGCGGAGCATTTTTTCCTCCGCTAATTGGTGTTATCATGAAAAACATAGCAATGGCTGTCTTCCCGGTGTGTTTATTAATAAGTGTTATCATCGTATATTTTTGTACAGAAAAATTGAGACTGTGTTTCAATCCTAAATCCTCAAAATAATACTTGATAGAAATATTAAGTCTCCTGTTCTATAATGTTTGACCAAGTAATGGCTTTGATATTTCTAATATAGTAGTTTGATGCTCTATTTGCTATTGTTAACCTTTCCGTTGGAGGCAGCCCTAATAGACATGCTGCACAGTACCCTGCATTGAAATTGTCCCCGGCACCTGTTGAAATTTTCGGATTAAGGATTCGCTCTGTCGGTACTTCATATTTTTTTTCTTTTTGGAATAGATATGAGCAATCGACGGTATGCAGTACAACTTGATTAAGTCCATACTCCATAATCAACAACTCAGCTGTCCGGTGTTTATTATGTTTAAAGCCCAGTAACTTTTCTCCCATAATCTGCATCTCATTCTGGTTCATACTCAAAATTGTTGTTCTATATTTTGAATATGAGCTGAATACTTTGAGAAGATTTTCAATTCTTTTTTCGGAGTGGCGAGAAATATCTGCTGAATCAAAAAAGACAAATTTATCTTTCATGGATGGTTTACCACTGATATATTTTTCAAATATTTCAATCCATAAATTATGCATAAAATCGATTTCTCCCCAGTTTAGCAAAGCAATGAGATCAACGTCGAATTTTTTTTGTGCTTGTTCCTCTCCGCCAAATTGCATTTCAATTTTTTTTAAAGGCTCCAAAACATCGTTGATATGAGGTGCAAGCATAATCTTTCCATCAGAGAACTCCAAGGCTATAGTTTCCCCCGGGTTTTCAAAAGTATATATCTCCTCACTGTCATAATCATTAGAAAAGATATTTAATGGCTTTTCTTTTCCAAGCATTCCCACCAAAGTGACTTTTGTGCCGAGGTTTTGAAGTGCTTTCGCAAGATTTGGAGCGTTCCCTCCTTTGACCTCCCCTTCAAGGTCCATCTGTATAGAGCAGCTTTTATCTCCTTTTTTTATAAGATATTCACCAAATTCTTTAATGCTATTAAAATAAACATTTTTCCCTTCGATATCAGTTTTGATAATTGGTTTAAAAATCTTATCAACAAAGCCATCAAACCCAACCAAAGCGGTTTTGCTTCTTAATATTTCTTCATATTTTTTCATAAAGACTACTCGCTTTCCATAACAAATCGTAAATGCATTCAAAGATAAAAATTGCGTTTTGATTTTATACTAATTCTTGACTTTATTATAATATTATATTATTATAATATTTACAATACTTTATTTAAAGTTTTCTAGATTAATCAAGGAAAATTTTAATTTAACATTGATTATAAAGTCATACCTAATAATTTGGAGGGGATATCGTGTCAAATTTTTATAATGAGGTTAAAAAGCAACCTGAGGCATTGAGAAATTTTCTCGATATTTATCGTGAAGATGAATTTAAAAGCATCCATCAAGCATCAAAGTTAATATTGAAAAATGATACTCTTTTAATAAGTGGAATGGGGACATCCTATTATGCCCCATCTTGTATTGCCGGCAAAATATGCGGTAAGGTAAGACCAATTATTATCGAAACGGGTGAACTTATAGATGAAAGGATGGAGATGATCCGTGGCGAAAAAGTCATTATGTTGATTTCGCAATCTGGTGAAAGCATAGAAATAACAAAACTGATTGACATACTTGACGAAGATACAAGCATTATAGGAATCACAAACAATCCAGATTCAACTTTGGGAGAAAAAAGCGATGTTTTACTTTCTTTGAATGCAGGTGCTGAATCCAGTATAACTAATAAAACTTTTACAAACACTTTAGCTTTATTATTCTTACTCGAGTGTTGCATCAATAAGAAAAATTTGAATTTGTGTTGTGACGAAATTGAAGAAGCAAGCTTTGAAATGGATAGAATAATAAATGAGTATCAGCTTCAGATATCTGGTGCTGTTGACTATTTGCTGCCGGCTGATGTAATACATTTTATTGGGCGCGGAGATGTTTCTATGACCCTTGCTGATCAATCAGCATTGATTTTTATGGAGGGTGCAAAGTGTAATGCCAGAGCTTTTTCAACTGGCGGCTTCCGGCACGGCCCCATTGAGGTTTGTAACAAGGACCATCGTGCAATATTTTATTTAAACAATTGCACAACCTCAGAAAAAACTATTAACTTGATAAATCAAATATCGGACTATGGCAGTCATTCAGTTCTTATTACTGATATTAGAAGTGAATTACCAAATTCCATAATGATAAATGCGAAGACTGACAGACAATATACATTAGCTGCTGCGGTTGTTATGGAGCTAATACTCATTTCAACGGCAAAGCAAAGAGGAACGGTTGCCGGGGAGTTCAATATTACAAACAAGATTTGCAGAACGGAATAAATGTTTTTTAGGGTGATTTATGATTAAATTAGAAAGAAATAGTCCTTTAACTTTGACTTATCAATTAACTGAAATTCTCAAAAAAAGGCTTGATTCTGAGTACTCGCCAGGTCAGCTTTTCCCGGGAGAAAAAGCGTTGATGTCCGAGTTTGGTGTAAGCAGCATTACGGTTAGAAATGCTTTGAATAATTTGGTAGTTGAAGGAAAAATAAATAGAAGTCCAGGCAAAGGCTCTTTTGTTTCCGAGAAAAAAATCACTTCAAATATCACTCATTTGCAAAGTGGTACCAGCCTATTAAATAGGCACTTTTCAAACTCAACTATCTCTATTATTGAAAGTGGATATATTGGAGCAAACGAATATGAATCTTCAATATTTAAATTGAACGAAGGTTCTCCTCTCGGAAAACTAGTCCGACTGCGCAAGGTGGAAAACGAACCCTATTGTATCGAAATCAGCGTTATCCCAAAAGAAATTTGCCCTGAGCTAATCGAAAAATATAAAGGTGGATCTTTATATGGCTTTTTAAGAAAAGAATTCAACTTGCGCATGACGTATTCAGAAGAAAAATATGCAGCAGTGGCCCTAGACGATGATTATTCAAGTATACTTGCCCAGAAAAAGGGTACTCCTGCAATGAAGCTTAATGGTCACGTTTATGATCAAAAAAATCGTCTTGTATGCTTGGAAGAGAGCTATTATCGCAGCGATAAATTTGAGATAGCAGTGACCGCAAATTCTAAAGAATAACTCAATCGAGCAAATAATGTTAGAAATAGTATTAACCGAAGCCGGACAAAAGCAGCAAGTGTTTTTTGCTTCTTCCTATATTATTTGATATAAGTCTAAGTAGGGCTTATTTTTTCAAAAACCGTACTGCAATCCAAATAAAATTATAGGGCTTTAGGTAGTACAGAATCAAACGATTCTTTTCCTTCCCCAGATCTGATACGCCATGATACAAAAATCATCAGGCATTCTCTGGTGCATTCATCAATGATATTTAGTGTTCTAAACTTTTTGCCATAATGTGTCTTGCCCTCGGCCATATCATAGCTCCACACATGATCTTTATGTTCCGCTCGCAGCCTGATGCATGAGCCATCATTTGTCCGTAGTCGTGCACGCTTAGCTTGCTTTTGTGGAACTTTTTAGCCTTTCTCTTCTGCTCAAACTGAGATGCGATTTATAAGTTAGATTATGAGCAAAGCAGCATAAACACTTTGACAAAGTGTACTATTTGTTCAGGCATCTATATTCTTTGCACCAGAATTTAGATTTTAATTAAATCAAAAAAATCTTGCACATAAACGCTTATATGATATATTAAATCCATACATAATAATTCAGGTATTCATTTAAAAAAGTGTTTTATGGATATGTTCATTTGGGAAAAATATTATAATTGCGAAATGAGGCGTACTTTGGCTAAAGTATCAAAAGATGAAATCAGCTATTTGGACGAAATTGTAAGAAAGCACAGCACAAAACCGGGTCCATTGATGCCGGTCCTGCATGATGTTCAAAAAACATTCGGATGTGTTTCATATGAAGCGCAAAAATACCTATCGAAAAAATTAAATATCAGTTGTTCAGAGATTTACAGTGTGATCACCTTTTATTCTCAATTCAGTGTAAAGCCCAGGGGGAAATATTCTATAGGTGTCTGTATGGGTACGGCGTGTTATGTAAAGGGATCGCAAAGAATACTCGATAAAGTATTCAGTTTATTAAACGTTGGCATCGGAGAAACAACTCCAGATGGATTATTTACAATAGCGCCAACAAGGTGCTTGGGTGATTGTTCAAAAGCTCCGGCTTTAATGATTGGTGATGAGGTCTATAGTAATTTAAGTGTTGATAGTGTTGAAGATATTATCGACAAATACCGTTAGGAGAAAACTTTGTGGATAAAAATACTTTAAACGATATAAAAAATGACACTTTGAATTCAGTTTCTTTTTCATCTCCAAAAACTCATAAAAAAGAAGTCAGACGCGTGCTTAGAAACTGTGATGTTATCGATGCGCTTAGTATTACGGAATATATTGCAAGAGATGGATATTTCGCACTCTATCAAGTGCTTAAGAGTTATAAACCACAGGGCGTGATTGAAATCATCAGTAGCTCGGGGCTTCGTGGTCGTGGCGGCGGCGGGTTTCCTACTGGACTAAAATGGAATTTTGCATATCAAAACGAATCTGAAAACAAATACATCATATGCAACGCAGACGAGGGAGATCCAGGTGCTTTTATGGATCGCTCGATTTTAGAAAAGGATCCTCATTCTGTTATTGAGGGAATGATAATCGCAGGCTATGCAGTGGGTGCAAATATGGGGTACGTTTACATCAGAGCAGAATATCCTGTTGCGGCAAAAAACCTACAGATTGCAATCGATAGCGCAAAAGATAACAAGATACTTGGTAAAAACATATTTGAGTCTAACTTCGATTTTGATGTCGAGATTAGGCTTGGGGCAGGCGCCTTTGTATGTGGTGAGGAAACAGCTTTAATTGCATCGATTGAAGGAAAGCGTGGAATGCCTAATATAAAACCGCCATATCCTGCTAAGAACGGATTGTTTAAAAGCCCAACTATAATTAATAATGTTGAAACCTTAGCTAACGTGCCGCAAATCATATTAAATGGTGCTGATTGGTTTAGAGAAGTTGGAACAGATGATTCGCCAGGAACCAAAGTTTTTGCACTAGCCGGAAAAATCAAAAATGGAGGTCTGATTGAAGTCCCGATGGGGATTACTCTAGGCGAAATTATTGATGATATTGGCGGAGGGGTATTTAACAATCGAAGGTTTAAGGCAGCCCTTACCGGCGGACCGAGCGGTGGATGTTTAACCTATAAACATGTGAATGAAAAAATAGACTTTGACAATTTAACTTTACTCGGTTCAATGATGGGGTCAGGGGGCATGATTGTCTTAGATGATACGGATTGTATGGTTGATATTGCATGGTTTTATTTGGATTTCACCGTTGACGAGTCATGCGGAAAATGCACGCCTTGCCGTGAAGGCACGAAAAGAATGTACGGTATATTGGATAAAATCACTAAAGGTGATGGGACGCTCTATGATCTAGAAAAGCTTGAACGGCTCGCTTATACTGTTAAAAACACATCTTTATGCGGACTTGGAAAAACTGCACCTAATCCAGTATTATCAACGATCAAAAACTTTAGAGATGAGTATATAAGCCATATTGAAAATTTGCGATGCGAGTCTGGTGTATGCTATAACTTGTGTTATTACTTTGTAAACTCCGATTGCACTGGATGCACAAAATGTGCTAGAAATTGTCCAGTAAGCTGTATCTCAGGTGACGTACGCGAGTTACATGTTATTGATCAGGAAAGTTGCATTAAATGTGGGGCTTGTTTACGTGTTTGTCCCGCAGGTGCAATAGAGGTAAGATAATGAGTGATTATAAGGATTTAGTGAATATAACCATTGACGGTCAGAAGATTCAAACATCCGGCGGTTTATCGATATTGGATGTATGTCGAAGTAATGAGATTGACATTCCCACGCTATGCTATGATGAGCGGCTGAACCCTGATGGGGCTTGTCGTTTGTGCATCGTGGAAATCAAAGGCGTTGAAAATTTATTGCCGTCCTGTACAACGAAAGTAAGTGACGGAATGGATATTAAAACCCGGAGCGAAGCAGTTTTAAATGCAAGAAAAGATATATTGGAATTGCTTTGGGCAAATCATCCGAATGATTGCTTGGTATGTGAAAAATCGGGTGAATGTGATTTAGAAAATTATTGTTATCAATATGATATTGAGCCACAAAGCTACTATTCGTTTGATGATAAAAAATCACTTGAAATAAATGATTCGAATAAATTTTATAACAACAACCAAAGCAAGTGTATTTTATGCGGTAAATGCGTCAGAGTATGCAATGAGCTTCAAAAAAGTGATGCGATAAATTTTATTGAACGTGGTAACAAAGTCCATGTCGGCTATCCGCTTGATGGTACTTATGAAAGCAGCGTTTGCGTATCTTGCGGAAACTGTGTAAGTGCCTGTCCTGTCGGCGCATTGATGCCTAAAAGCCGTGAGAAATTCAGAAACTGGGAGACTTTAAAAGTCAGGACAACCTGCTCGTATTGCGGCGTCGGCTGCCAGATGGATTTGGTCGTCAAAGACAATAGAGTCGTAAGGGTCGATCCAATCAGCGGAACGCCTAATGACGGATTATTATGCGTTAAAGGTAAATTTGCATATAACTTTATTAACCACGAAGACCGCCTTAAGACACCGCTTATAAAAAAAGACGGGGTATTTAAAGAGGCCACTTGGGATGAAGCGTACAGCTTAATCGTCGATAGGATTGATAGAATAAAAGACGAGTTTGGAAGTGATTCCTTGGGTGGACTTTCAAGCGCAAAATGTACGAATGAAGAAAACTACTTGATGCAGAAATTCGTTCGGGCGGGATTAGGCACGAATAATATCGACCACTGTGCAAGACTCTGCCATGCATCAACTGTGACAGGTTTGGCTAATACTTTAGGAAGCGGCGCAATGACGAACAGTATTTCTGAAGTTAAAGACAATGATGTGGCATTTATCATCGGATCCAATACGACTGAAACGCATCCTGTAATAGGTTCGATGATTTTACAGGCAAAGGAAAACGGTGCGAAAATAATCGTTGCTGATCCGAGAGAAATTGAGCTTGCAAAAAAAGCGGATATCTATCTGCCAATCCAACCCGGCTCCAATGTCGCTTTAATAAACGCAATGTGTCATGTGATATTATGTGAGAATTTGCATGATTTAAGCTATATTAGAGAGCGCACCGAAGGCTTTGAAGAGGTGGTCAGCATAATAAAGGACTATACCCCTGAAACAGCAGCACTGGTTTGCGGTGTTGATGCAGACGATATAAGAAAAGCTGCAAGAATATATGCGAGCGGGAATAAAGCTGCTATCTATTATGCTATGGGTATTACGCAGCATTCGAATGGCACAAATAACGTTAAGTCTTTAGCAAACCTTGCCATGATGTGCGGAAATATCGGCATTGAAGGTGGAGGTATTAATCCGCTGCGTGGGCAGAACAACGTTCAAGGTGCTTGTGACATGGGCGCTCTTCCTAATAACTTCCCGGGATACCAGAAGGTTTTTGATGATGAAATCAATAGGAAATTTGAAGCAGCTTGGGGTGTAGAGCTGTCCAAAGAGGTCGGCTTGACAGTCACCACATTGTTGAGCTCTGCGCTCAGCGGCAGGTTGAAAATGCTGTACATTATGGGCGAAAATCCGGTGGTGTCCGATCCTGATACTAAGCATGTTATAAAATCGTTAGAAAGCCTAGACTTTTTGGTCGTCCAGGATATATTCTTAACCGAAACAGCTGAGTATGCCGATGTTGTTTTGCCTGCGGTGTCGTTCGCTGAAAAAGATGGTACGTTCACCAACACCGAGCGTCGTGTTCAGCGAATACGAAAAGCTGTGAAAAGACCGGGAGATGCAAAGGCGGATTGGGAGATTCTAAGCGAATTGCTGAGCAGACTTGGCATTGATGCGGATTATGGTTCGCCAAGCGATATCATGGATGAGATAAATATGCTTACACCAATATATGGCGGTATTAAATATCATAGAATTGATGAGGTTGGCATTCAATGGCCGTGTCCAACAACAACACATACGGGAACCAAATATTTACATAAGGATAGAATGTCACGGGGCAAGGGATTGTTTACTGCAATTTATCATCGATCTCCCGTTGAGACGCCGGATAAGGATTATCCAATCATATTGACCACAGGGCGTTCATTGTATCATTTTCATACGAGAACAATGTCGAAAATGACAGATGCGATTAATGAAATTGCGGGCGAAAACTATTTGGAGATATCTCCGGCGACTGCTGAAAGCTTGGATATTGTCGATGGTGATTTGATAAAAGTTATATCCAGGCGCGGCACTGCGAAAGCCATAGCGAGGGTTGTCGATGAAATCAAAAATGGTGTTGTATTTATGACTTTCCATTATTCAAACGGTGCAAATGTTTTGACAAGCAGCGCGGCATTGGACGAAGAGAGCAGTATTCCGGAACTAAAAATAACAGCCGTAAGAGTTGAACATGTGTAAATACGATACAGCCGTCGTTCTTGCTGGCGGCAACAGCAGAAGAATCGGTATTCAAAAGGAAAAAATAATCGTACATGGTGAATACCTTATCGATAAGATTATCAATAGCCTTGCAGTCGAGTTCGGTGAAATCATTGTTGTAACGAATGATACTGCTTTTTACAGCCGCCGCAATGTTATCGTTGTAGAGGATGAATTCAAAGATACTGGACCTATGGCAGGCTTGCATGTGGGATTAAAACATTCAAGTAGTGACTACGCTTATGTGACCGGATGTGATATGCCTCATATAAATTATGATTTTATCAGGCACCACAAAAAGCTAATCGATAAATATTCCCCCGATGTTACGGCTTCAAGTATAAATGGATACCTTGAAAACCTCGCAGGATTTTATAATAGAAAGTTATGCGGTAAAGTGGCTGAAAACATTAAATTAAACAAGCTTAAACTGAATACATTGATACGACAAGTAAAAAACGTTGTCGTTTGCGAAGCGAAAGTTAAAGAGTTCTCGCCTGACTTAAAAGTATTTAAAAACATCAATACGCAAGAGGACCTTGATAAATACATTGAAAGTATGTGATATGTTGAAAACTTATATTAAACGAGAAATTACGAATATTAATAAAACGAAAGTAAGCAGAGTTGTTGATGATGTTGTCGTTGAATTTCCGCTTAAAATCCTGTTAAATGGCGAAGAATTCATGACCACTCTTTGCACGCCAAAATCTTTAAAACCACTGGTAATTGGATTTTTATATTCAGAAGGAATCATCCATAAGCTTGAAGATGTAATAGATGTTAAATTGTCAAATGATATGATATCAGTATCATTAGATGAAACGATTAGTACAGGTCATCTTTTTAATAGTAAGCGTACACAGACGTCCGGCTGTGGAAAAGGAATCAGTTTTTACAATGCTCCAGATAAAACTGAGGCAAAAAAAATTGAGAATAGCGGTGAAATGAAGCTTGATACACAATTCATCTTTGATACGATGAAGGAATTTGCTAAAAAAAGCGAGCTTTTCCAAAGAACAGGGGGTGTTCACAGCGTTCTTCTTAAAGGGAAAGAAAAAGAGTATTTTGAGGAGGATATCGGACGTCATAATGCTGTTGATAAAGTCATCGGCCACTGTCTGATTGATGATGTGGATAGAAGCGATATGGTGCTGTTTACGAGCGGTCGTATATCGAGCGAGATGTTGCTTAAAACAGCAAATGCAAACATTCCAATTATCGCTTCCAGATCAGCACCGACTTCGCTTGCTGTGAGTTTGGCTAATGAGCTGAATATAACCCTTATCGGATTTATTCGTGGAAACAGGATGAATATCTATACGGATAATAGAAAAATCATCATATAAACACTCAAAGGTTCTGGGGCAAAAAATCCTATACGCTCGCTTGTTAATCAGACGCGGGTGTTGGTTCAGCTTCCTGCGTGTTTTTAATTGGCATCACTATTGCTCCAATCGCTACCTATATTGGGTTTTTTGCGTACCAGAACATTTTTTTACACCAAAACCCATTTCATTTATGAATCTTCCCTTAGTGTTCGATGAGCAGGATACAGCTCAAGATTTTTATTTTTTGCTAATAAAGTTTTGCAAGGCAGGTCAATTGAACAAAGACCGCTTTTTTGTTATTATTAATTTAAAGTACAATTGCAAAGAATAATTAAGGAGTTTATCGAGTTTCAGTATATGCGTTAAGGTTATCTAAAGCCAAAAAGCAGTATGATTAGAAGATAATGATAAAAGTTCTGTTTGCGAGCCCAAATTCATATATGATACATCAAAAATAAATATACTTTAGGTAGAAATAAAGCATATATACATCTGAAAAAAGCAATATAATCTAAAAGTAACTAAAAACAAGGAAGAATATGAAAAAGAATATATACAAAATCATAATTTTAATAATAGCAGCAACCTTTGTTTGTTCCTGCCAAGGAAAAGAGGACTTGGAAGATCCGAGTCTTATCGCCGTTGAGGAGGATATAATCCCAACGCAGAAATATGTGGGAATTTATCCAATGGCCTCGTATGATTATTTCACCGACCATAAAAGAGGGTTTGTCCTTGCAGGTGAGGAGCTAAACGTTATCGCAACCTATATGGGTCCGGCAGAAAACGATATTGCCGCCATGGAGGAGTGTTTCCAATCAGCAATTGCGGAGCAGGTTGATGGAATTATTCTTTTCGGAGCAGACGATTCATTTGCTTTTCTTATAAATCAGGCAGCAAAAGCGGGAATACCCACGGTCACCGTAGACGGGGATGTCAAAGAGAGCGACAGAATTGCATTTGTTGGAACGAATAATATCCAAGCGGGAATGACCGGAGGAGAGCTTATAGCGGAGATTCTTGACTATTCAGGTTCGGTGGGTGTGCTGACCGAGCCGGATGTGGATTTGCATGTGGACAGAACTAATGGCTATGCTACCGTAATAGACAAGTATCCGGAAATGGAGATAGTAGCAATAGCTGATACAAAAGCCACGCCGGATTTTGCATATGAAGCAGCAAAAAATCTAATACTCGATTATCCGGAGTTGGACGCTATAGTCTGTACTGACTATTTTGGAGGAATCGGAGCTTCGGTGGCTGTTGAGGAATTGGACAAAGTGGGGGAGATAAAAATTGTTTCTATGGACAGAAATAAATATGTCCTTGATAAAATCGAAGATGGCGTAATCTCTGCGACTCTTGTTCAGCAAACCGCGCTTATGCCTTACTATGCGATGAAAATACTGCATGACTATGTAAATAAATCAATACAAATTGTTGCTGATAACGAAAAGGCGAATGTCACCGGAGTACCTGCGTATATCGATACAGGTGTAATAATTGTGGATAAAAGCAATTATATCGAGTTCTATAGAAATTGAGGAAACGCGTTGGGATTCAAAAAGTTTTGGAACAACATTAAGAGTATTGAGCTCGGCTATAAATTATTGATATTATTTTTGGTGGTTTTTATCCTGCCGCTGATTCTTTTCGGCGTGATTTCATATCAGAATATGAAAAACACCTTGCAGTCAAATGCAATCGATTACAACAACGATAAAATAATGCAGGTAAACGAGAGTATCGACGCTTTTTTTTCTCACCTTGACTCGACTATCAACTCTTTAGAAGCGGATTATAATTTCATAAATCAAATAGTGAAGCAAGAGTCGGATTTTGAATCGACAATAGATTATATCAACAGAGATGAGAGCATAAACAACACCATAAGCAATATACTTATAGAAAACAAAGATTTAGAATCCGTTTATGTATATGTTGATAAGGCGGATTCGTTCTATCTGAATTTTCACTCTTCAATCGATACGGATTATTCTCCGAAAGAAGAGGGTTGGTATAAGAAACTGGCATCCGGTGAAATCGGGAAGCTGCTGCTTCCAAAAACAAAGGACAAGCAATCATCAGACTCGACAACAATAATTCCATATGTGGGAATAATCGAGCCGAGCGTAAAAGTCGACTCCGAACTCCCGAAGATGATTATACAGATGAATATCACCCCCGATTTTGCAAGTGGGTTTTTAGCAAACCTGACAAATGACAGTACTGAAATGTATATTTTGGATGCGCACAATAGTATAATTGCAAACACTGCGAATGCAAGTATTGAGGATTTTGAGTTTGTTAGACAGGAGTTAGACTCTGAAAACGGTGTAAATCTAGATGTCGATTATGAAGATAAGCACTTGCTTGTATCTCATATATCGAATAAGAATTCTAGTTTGACTGTCGTCGCAATATCAAACAATTCCACAGTTATGGATGCAAGCGAAGACTACAAGATGATTTTGATACTCTTTACCATCGCGATGTTTACATTGTTTATTATAGTATCCGTAGTTATATCTATAGGCGTTTCAAAACCTCTTAAAAACTTGGAAAGCATTATATACGATGTTGAAATGGGAAATCTTGAAACGATTAAGCAAGAGGCGATTAAGGGTAGTTCATGGCTGATGGCAGCTCATTTCAATCACTATATTTTGACTATCAATGAATTGCTAAAGCAGATAAACGATCATATCGCAAAACAGTACGATCAAGAGATGAAAATACTGCAATCTCAAATCAATCCTCATTTTATATATAATACGCTGAATACGATCAAATGGCTTGCAAGGCTGGAAGAAAATGAACGAACAGAGGAGGGTATTACTTCCCTTATTCAGCTTCTTAAATCCACAATAAAGTTCGGACACAATTTTGTTTCCATAAAGGAAGAGATACAGCAGATAAATGACTATATAAAGATACAAAGGCTGCGATATGACGACTCTTTCTCTGTTGAAATCGATGTTGACGAAAGCATAAAAAAATATAAGACTCTTAAATTCATGCTCCAGCCGATTTTAGAGAATGCGATTTTCCACGGTATAGACCACGAAAGAAAAGACGGAAAAATTACGATAGAAATCAAAAAAACCGACAATGATATACTATATAGTATTAAAGATAATGGATGTGGGATGAACAAAAAGAAAGTCAAAAGGATTGTAGGGAGTTCTTCCAACAATGCTTTTACGGGTATTGGTATTCAAAACGTTTCTGAGAGGATAAAGAAATACTTTGGAGAGGATTACGGTATTGATATAGTGTCCAAAGAAGGTCAAGGCACGACAGTGTCGGCAAAAATTCCTGCGATACTATATAAGAAAGACAAACAATAGAGCTTATAATTATAAGCTGGTAAGGTGTGTTTTTTGGAGAGGTGAGATATGAGGATTCTGGTTGTTGATGATGAACCTTTAGTAAGAAAAGGAATCATCAGTATGCTTGAAACGGATATTGAGGATGCAGAAATCATCGGAGAAGCAGGTACCGGCGAGGCAGCAATAAAGATAATTGAGGAATTGAAGCCGGACGTGGTTCTTACTGATATAATAATGCCCACGATGAATGGGATTGAGCTTTTAAAGTGGATAATGTTGAATTTCCCCAGCATTAAGTCAGTCGTTTTAAGCTGCCATCAGGAATTCCAGTATGTTAAGGATGCGTTTTTATACGGTGCTGTAGATTATGTATTGAAATACGATATAGATAAAGAAGTTATGCTGAAGATGATCGAAACATTGAAAAATGCGCTTTCGGAGAATCAAAAAGTTATCGAGCCGGATTCGAATATCCTTTTTGAAAACGATTTAGAAATGCTGAAAAGCAGTTTTCTAAGGGGAATAATCAACGGTCGAATAGTTGATGAAGCTGAGATTTTAAACACTGCAAAAAAATATAAGCTCTCAATCAATCTAATAGAGCCTTCATATCTTTTGAATGTCGAAATCGACGACAATGATAAAATTGGTGATGATAATAAGGAGCAATATATCAAAGAACTCAGCAACATTATTAAAAGCTCTTTTAAAGATAAATATAACTATGAACCATTGTATGAGGGAAAGTACAGCTTTATCATAATTGTCCAACCGATCGATGATGATTACACAATCAAAGATGGCTGCGTTTTGCTGCAAAAAAATACGAATAAAACTTTGAACAGCAGTATTTCTGTCGGTATATCAAACAGAGGTAATAACTTCAAGCATTTTGCCGGTATGCTTTCCGATGCAAAGACTGCGCTTGGCCAAAAATTCTTTAGAGGAAAATCGAGCATAGTTTTTAAAGAGAATATCAAGAAAAGAGACACCGGAAAAGAGGAACTGGTTAAAAAAAATAAAAATCATATCATTGACAGCATTATGGAGCTCAGCTTGAGCGATGCTCTGTTGAAGCTTAAAAAGCTTTTTGAATTGCTATTAGATGAAACTGCGTGCAATGTACTGCAATCAAAGCTCATATATATATCGATGGAAGAAGCGCTTATCAACGCAACTAAAAATCAAATTGGTGATGCGAAACCGAGCAATAGACAAATACTAGAATCTGAATTCTTATCTGATATAAACCATTCTTTAGAGGATAAGCTTATTAAGACTGCAAACCATATTATAAACATTATAGATTCAAGAAAGTGTTCAGAGGCAATCAGCAATGTGATCGCTTTTATCAACTCGCACTATTCAGATATAGATATCAGTCTTGAAATGGTTGCCAACGAATATGGTTATACACCGGCCTATCTCAGCAGACTTTTCAAACAGGAAACGAGTAAGAATCTTGTCGATTATGTCAATGAGGTGCGGATATTCGAAGCGAAAAAACTGCTTAAGATGAATGACAAAAAAGTATATGAAATCGCCGAGCATGTCGGATATAACAATTACAACTATTTCAGCAAGGTCTTCAAGAAATATGTTGGAGTCTCACCTTCAGAATATTCCGGTACAAAACAGATTTAGTTTTTTTATTATTCAATATTTCGTATCAGCCCATTTTTTATTGAGCTACTGTATACAATAATTCTCATTTTCTTATGAACAATATTGACTTTTTTCTCTTTTCTATATTTTAATGCTTATTTATAGTAAGAATCTATACGTTTTTATGCGTTTTTAATTCTCCTAATCCCTTTTCAATTTCTATATTATTTTATTAGGATTTTATCCAAAACAAAAATATGAGGAGGAACAATTATGAAGAAAGTCTTAAGCATAGTTTTTCTAGTGGTGATGGTTGCTACTATGTTTGTCGGATGTGCTAAAGGGGCTGAAACAACAGCTGCGGATGCAGCTGAAACCAAAGACTACAGCGATGAATTATATATCGGTGTATACTGTTTGGGTGATTTAGAGTATTTCTATGATCACAAAATCGGCTTAGCTGCTGCGGGTAAAATGATGGGAGTTCAAACAAAATATGTAGGACCTCCAGATTATGATATCGATGCTATGGTTACAGCTTTCGAGCAAGCTATCGCTGAGGAACCTGCCGGAATAATCACTTTCGGAGCAGAGGTTGCATTAGCACCCGTTATCGATAAGGCTGAAGCTGCCGGCATACCGGTTATCACTGTTGATGGTGATGTTTCATCATCCAGCAGAACTGCTTTTGTTGGAACCGGTAACTACGCTGCCGGATATCTCGGCGGATCAAAGCTCGCTGAAGCTCTGGACGGCAAAGGTAAAGTTATCGTGCTTACAGAGCCTGGTGTTGAACTGCATAACGATAGAGCTCAAGGATATCAGGATGCGCTGGACGAGTTCTCCGATATCGAAGTGGTTCAAGTAGGCGACACTAAAGCTGATCCGGTACACACACTTCAAATAGTTGCTGCAATGCTGCAACAATACCCTGACATTGATGGAATCGGATGTACTGATGCTGTTGGCGGAGCTGCATCTTCAACCGCTGTTGAAGAAGCAGGACTTGCAGGAAAAGTAAAGATCATATCTATGGACAGAGACAGACAGGTTCTCGAAAAAATCGGTGAAGACGTAATCACAGGAACTATAGTTCAAAAATCTGCTATGATGCCTTTCTATGCACTACAGATTCTATTTGCAATGCGTCATGCGGATGTTGAAATTTCAACCGATAATAGTGCTGCTGGAATAACACTTGCTCCAAACTCAATAGACACAGGCGTTATCTATGTTGATAAGAGCAATGCAGAATTCTTTATAAGAGACTAGTTATTCAGACTTAAATAACGATAGATAGGAATAGGTTCTATCTTCAAAAAACGGAAGACATGGTTTCCATGTCTTCCGAATTCTATAAAGGAGAAATCAGATTATGCAAAACAGATATGTGCTCGAGGCAAAGGGTATATCCAAGCGATTCCCGGGCGTTCTTGCTCTTGACAATGTGGATTTTCAGCTTAAAGAAGGAGAAGTGCATGCGGTCGTCGGAGAGAATGGAGCAGGAAAATCAACATTAATGCATATATTGGGAGGAATCCACAAACCCAATTCCGGCAGACTCTATATGGACGGGAAGGAAATTGTGTGCAAAAGCCCTATAGATGCGCAAGGCTACGGAATCGGAATCGTGTTCCAGGAACTGTCTTTGATTTCCGAACTAAGCGTTGCGGAGAATATCTTTGCACATAGGCAGCCGAAAAACATGCTTGGATTTATATCGAAAAAGAAACTAAGCGAGAAAACCAATGAACTATTGGATACATTTAATGAAAAAATCAATCCGTTATTGCCGATAAAGTTTTTGACTATTGCAAAACAGCAGGTTGTCGAAATCCTAAAGGCAATGTCGCACAATCCAAAAGTTTTGATACTGGATGAACCGACTTCATCACTTACACAAATCGAAAGTGATAGATTATTCGAGAATATAAAGATTCTGAAAAAACGAGGAATCTCAATAATATATATATCTCACCATCTGAAAGAAATATTTGAAATAGCTGATAGAGCAACCGTGCTGAAAGACGGCAAATATGTGGACACGGTAAACGTAAAAGATGTGGACGAAGAGAAAATAGTAAGCCTTATGGTGGGACGTGATGTGTCCCATAAATATGTCAACAGACAGGATAAGATAGATTACTCAAAGACGGTTTTTGAAACCAGAGAGCTTAGTCATGAATCGCTTTTTCAAGACATGTCCATCAAAGTTCACGCCGGTGAGATACTCGGAATGTCTGGACTTATAGGTGCGGGAAGAAGCGAGTTTGCGAGAACGATTTTCGGTCTGGACAAAATCAAATCGGGAGAAATGTACTTGGACGGGCAAAAGGTCATACCGAAATCACCTGCTGATGCTATCGGTATGGGCATTGCATACACCTCTGAAAACAGAAAACTCGAAGGTCTGTTTTTAAACTCGTCCATAAAGGAAAATTGTGTCTCGCCCCAGCTTAACAACTTCACAAAAAAAGGGCTAGGGGTATTGGACGAAAAACTTATGGATGACTATGCAAAGATGTGTGTTGAGAAGTTCAATATATCGACACCGACGACGCAGCAATTTATAAGAAATCTATCCGGCGGAAATCAGCAAAAAGTGCTTCTGTCGATGTGGCTCGGCATACAGCCGAAAATACTGATTGCCGATGAACCCACAAAGGGTGTGGACGTTGGTGCAAAAGCGGAGATCTATGAGATTTTAAGAAAGCTTGCTGATAGCGGTGTTGCAGTTATTGTTATATCCTCAGACTTGCTTGAGGTTCTCACAATCAGCGACAATATCATGGTTATGAAAAGCGGTAAAATCGCAGCGAAGCTGAAAAACAGTGATGCTGATGAGGAAAATATTATTTCATATGCAACAGGAGTAAGCATTTAATCTTGGGAGGATAAAACAATGGTTAAAGTTAAAAAATTTATTAAAAGAATATTTGAAGCCAGAGAATCAGTTTTGATTTTACTGATTATCGTTGGGGCGATAGCACTGAGTTTCGTTTCCAAAAAGTTCTTCACATTCGGAAACATAAAAGCGATTTTCTTAGGCTTAAGTGTGGAAGCTATGGTAGCGGCGGGTATGGCGGTATTGCTGGTATCGGGCGGCTTGGACTTGTCGATTGGGTCGACTATGGCTCTTTCGGGTGTTTTGACCTGCTTGTGCATAAATGCGGGTGTTCCGGTCGTGATAAGCATTATCATAGGGCTCCTGGTCGGAGTATTGATAGGACTTATCAGTGGAACGATAATTTCAAGATGGAACATAAATCCCTTTATCGTGACTTTAGGTATGATGCAGATTGTACGCGGGTTTGTTCTTATCTTCGCGAAAGGCGTTACCGTAATAAATCTTCCGGATTCATATACGGTTATAGGACAAGGAATGGTAGGCGGACCTAAGGGGATACAGATACCTATTATAATCACGCTCGTTGTCGTAATCGTTTTTGATTTGCTTCTTAGAAAGACCAAGTTTTTCAGACAGAGTTACTATGTCGGAGGAAACGAAAAAGCGGCAAAGATGACGGGTATAAACGTAAAGAGAGTTAAAATCACAAACTATATAATAGTCGGAGCTTTAGCGGCTTTGGCAGGAATTATAATGTCGGCCAGACTTGCAAGTGCCTCAACGAACATAGGTTTAGGGCTTGAAATGAAGGTTATAACAGCGTGTGTTATCGGCGGAGCGAGCCTTTCCGGCGGCGAGGGAACAGTACTCGGGGCTTTCTTGGGTTCTCTTTTGATGGCGATTATTATAAATGCACTCAACATGATGGGTGTGGACGTATACTGGCAAAATGTTATGACCGGAGCGATTTTGATATTCGCTGTTGTTTTGGATACTGTTCTAAAGCAAAGACGGGAGAACGCTACCAACAGCTTAAAGGCACAAGCCTAAAAAATACGCTTAGGATAATATAAACGATCAGGAGTTAATATGGAAAAAGCGAAACTATTGTTGGATGCACACGCCAAGCATGGTGAAAGCCCATATTGGTGTGCCGAAAAGAAGAAGCTTTATTGGCTGGACATTTTAGGCAAAGCGGTACATATATTTGATCCTTTTACAAAGGAGGATGAAGAGATTCTTCTGCCGATACTGCCGACTACGTTGGTGGAGAAAAGCGGCGGAGGATTTCTTATATCCAGTACGGACGGTATATACGGTTTTGATAAGGATTTTCTAATGGTGAAAAAGGAACTTTCTCTTGAGGAGGATAATCCTCTTACAAGGTTCAATGACGGAAAAGCCGATAAAAGCGGACGACTATGGGCAGGCTCTATGCATATTGAAGCAAAGCCGGGATATGGATCACTTTATTGTATCGGAGAAGACTATTCTTCAAGCAAGATGATTGGTGACGTTGATATTTCAAATGGTATCGTGTGGACTGCTGACAGGACGAAGATGTACTATACACACACGCTCTCCGGCGAGATTCTGCTTTATGACTATGACGATAATACAGGAGATATTTCAGACCCAAGGGTGGAATATACGTTTAAAGACAAGTTTCCGGATGGTATGGCGATAGATGCTTCTGATAATCTTTGGATTGCGCTTTGGGGAGAGGGCAAAGTCGTTTGTCTGGATACAAAAACTCACAAGGAGATCTTTGCCGTAGAGGTGGAGGCGCCTCTTGTAAGCGCTGTTGCGTTCGGTGGAGACGATCTAAAGACGCTTTTTATAACGACATCAATGCTGGGCATGTCCGAAGATGACTTAGAAAAACATCCATTATCGGGCGGTTTGTTCTCGTACAAGACAGATATAAAGGGAACACTTTTTAATAAGTTTTCTGAAAGGAAATAGTTGAATGAAAGCATTGGTAAAAACGAGACCGGGCGTAGGCAATATTGAGTTGATGGAAGTGAAAAAGCCTGTACCGAAACAGAACGAAGTTCTGATTAAAGTGAAGTTCTGCGGGATATGCGGTACGGACATCAAAATATATGATGATGAGTTCTATGCTGATACTCCGGTTATAATCGGACATGAGTTTTCCGGTGTTGTCGAAGCGATAGGGGAAAAAGTGTCCGAAATTAAAACAGGAGATAAGGTTGCGTGTGAACAGCATACCAATGCCTGCTATGTGTGTAAATACTGTCTTACCGGAAGAAGACATCTGTGTGCAGAGAAAAGATCGCCGGGATATCTTTCGGACGGTGCTTTTGCTGAGTATATTTGTATGCACGAGAGTTTGGTTCATATTATTCCGGACAAAATGTCCTTGAAAGAAGCTGCGGTATTGGAACCGATGGCTATTGTAGCCCATGCACTGTTTGAAAAAACCGGGATCCCAATCGGTGATAATGCGGTTATTTTGGGGTGCGGACCCATTGCTTTGCTAGCTTTGCAGATTCTAAAAGCCTGCGGGGCGGGAAAAGTCTATATGACAGGTATCGATGCCGATGAGGATTATAGATTTGAAAAAGCTTTGGAATATGGAGCCGATGGTGTACTAAACGTTCTTAAAATCGATGCTGTTAAAAAGATTATGGAACTAACGGGTATCGGTGCGGATTTGGTTCTGGATTTATCAGGAGCACCTCAGGCAATAAACCAGGGTATGGATATGCTCTGTAAAGACGGTAAATTCTGTGCCATAGGATTACCCCATGATAAAGTATCAATGGATTGGTCAAAAGCTGTTCTAAAGGCGATACAGATATTTTTCAGCTATAGTTCATCATATCAAACATGGAAAAAATGCATTAATCTTATCGAAAAGGGAGATGTGATTTTGGATGATTTTACAAAAGAAGTGTTCTCTCTCGGTGATTGGGAAGAAGGCTTTAAAAAGGCAAGAGAAGGATCAGCTTTGAAGGTGATTATCGAAATACCATAAAACTATTTGATTTTCTTGTTAGGTCGGAATATATTATTTTGTATTCAAAAGCATGATAAAATAGAGTTACAAAAAGTAAAAGGAGATATCTGATGAGACTAAAAGATAAAGTCTGTGTAGTTACAGGCTGTGGAGCGGGAATTGGTAAGGCCATAGCGAAAAGATTTGCAGAAGAGGGAGCTATAGTCGTATGTTCCTCTCGCAGGGAATTGACGGGAAAGCCTGTTTCGGAGGAGATTAACAGAGCTTCGGGTGAAGCCATATTCGTAAAATGCGATATTTCTATTGAGAAAGATGTCATCAATCTGTTTGATACGGCGATGAAAAAATTCGGCAGAATAGACGTGTTGGTTAATAATGCCGGAGTGAATTTTGATAAGCCTTTTTTAGAAACAGAAGTTGAAGATTTTGATAGAGTCATAAATGTGGATCTTAGAGGAACCTTTCTTTGTACAAAGAGAGCGATCGCAGAAATGGTTGCAGGCAGCAGAGAAGGCAGTATAATAAATATTACATCGGTTCATACGCTCCAATGTATGCCCGGAGCTGCTCCGTATGATGCGGCAAAATGGGGAGTGGTAGGAATGACAAAATCTCTGGCTGTAGAATTTGCTGCAAAAGGGATCAGAATTAATGCCCTCTCGCCGGGGTTAATCGCGACGCAAATATGGGATGATATTCTGAATGCTGCCCCAGATAAGGACAGCTGTATCGAATATTGGAATAACAATATCCCTGCAGGACGACCCGGAACCGCGCTTGAAGTGGCGAATGCTGCACTCTTTCTCGCAAGTGACGAGTCCAAATATTTCAATGGGTCAAATGTCCTAATTGACGGGGGAATGACAAGTCAATTGGTAAGCAAGCCGGAATTTAACTCAGATGCAATTGAGGGAACGAAGAGGTAAAGGATTGACGCTTTTAGCCGAGCGGTGTATGAAAAGGCATCGCAGAGCAAAACGAGCGAGCAAGAGGGAATGCAGAGCATAAATAAAGGCTTTCAAGGGCATTTTGACCTTGAAGGCCTTTTGGTTTTTAAGATGAATTTTCGGCTTTATGTTACATATGTGTCAAAAGGATATAAAATCATTAATCTATTGCATAAAAACATTTTAAACATGGATGTCTGCACTATTTAATCATTTAAACATAGCAACGATATTTAAGCCTTTGCTGATGTCCACGCTAATGGCGGCAAGAATTGGACATTGTTGCCTTATTCATAGAAAATTGACTGCAATTCGTCTCGAATATATTTATCAATGACATTCCAATCCACTCTTCCTATATAAACCGATTCGGTGCTGTATATCGATATTGATTCTGGAGGAAAATCCCCTTTAAATTTTTCCGAACTTAAAACCTTACCGTTTGATTTGTCAACAATTTTTACAGTTATTTCTCTGCGTTTGGCTTTCACGTTAGTGCCCTTATATGTGCCTATTAATCTATCATAGGTGCTGATACGCACTACATATCTGACATGTTCAGGTCTGTATGCACGCATTACGGATGATATAGGATTTGTTTTTTCATACTTATAAGAATAATAAGGGTTCCCATATTCTGACTCACGATCATAACCTATAGCAATCACTTTGTCATACCCTTCAACTAAATCTTTATTTTTGCTTATTTCATATAATTCCTCGTACTTGTCTTTGAAAAGAGTATAAGTATGTTTACCACCATCAATGGACATAAATGTTGACATCATATAAGGCGGGAATTTAGGATCTGTCAATGCTGTTTTATCGTATTCATCTAGCATAGTCTCCCATACTAATTTAGCCGCTTCCGAATCAAGACTTTTAAGTGAATCTAATAATTGCTTAGACTTGTTTTTTTCTGAATCATCGCCGTTTTCGCAGGAAAATTTTAAGCTTTCAATCAGACAATTTCGAATAGGCTGTGACTGATCTTTTGTTTTCCATACTTTCATTCCCTCGTCTCTGTTATCCGCAATTCCGCTATATGCATAAGACATCAATATATCTTTCGATTTACCATCAATGAAATCTATACCTTCTTCCGGAACTATTGCTTTTATAAATAAATCAGTTTTCCTTTTACTGTACGGGAACTGTAGTATTAATGCGTCAGCCATCAAATCTGCAATTTCTCCATCGGATGACTCCATCTCAAGTATTGCATTTTCCAAGACCTCAGGATGTTTGATGCCGAGTGAAAATATACTATTACCTATCTTGCGTGCAGATTCTCTGTCTCTATTATATTCTGGCGAATAGAATACCTGAATTAAGTCCTCATAAACACTCTTGTCTGTTTTATACAGTTTTTCGATAATTCTTTGAGATATATCATTAAGATGATTGTCGCTGGACAAAACATTATTTATAACATGCACATAAAAATCGTGATTATCGATGTACTTTTCAAAGATTGCTTTTGTAAGATTATTTATTTGCCACAAATCTTCCGCAGGAAAAGCTGCTTTAAGCAATAAATCGTATTTCTCAGGAAAGTGATCGATACCATAATCTAACACTCTCATTGCAGAATTGCTTATTGTTTCATTCTCGTCACTTACCAACAAAACAATTTCTTCAAATACATTTGGTTCATCACTCATCACTTTTAGGGAGTCTACAGCAACGTCTCTGACTGCACTATCATCATCCTTAATCAGCTTTAGAAGTTCATTAGCAGATGTCACGGAATGATAATCTGCCATTTTTTCTATAGCCATCAATTTTATCTTTTTATTGTGGTCTCTTGATGCAGTAATCAGAGCATATGTGATTTGAATCGTACCAGTGCTTTGTTGACATATTTGTGTTAATGCAGCGACCCTCACCGCTTCTTCTTTATCTTGGTTGAGAGTTTTAATCAGTAAATTTAACCCTTCTTCAGAATCCAATGCTGCAATTTTTTCCACTAACTCTATGCGTTGCTCCGAGTCAGCTTTTTCCATTGCGTTTTCATATCGCTCCAGCTTTTTTTCAGCGGGCACACAACTGCACAAGCCTATGGCAAATAGGGATATGATAACGAGTAATATCAATATTCTTTTCATTATTACCCTCCAAACAAATTAATTTTGCCAAAAAAGCAGGGCTAATGTAATCAATCTACTCTGAGGGTTGCCTTATTCGGCGGTAATATTCTACTTATACTATTATATATTATAATATCGCTCACTACAACAATATGCGATTTAATATATTGTTTATAAAACTACATTATAATGAAAACGAACCAGAATTAATGAGCTAATAAAAAATATTGTGGGGTTTTATTACCAATAGTAGTATTACCAAGCAGCCAAAGAATGCTAATGACTAAAATATTTATCCAACCTCCCAGCCTCCTTCCTCTTTTGCACATATGTCTTTTGAAAAATAAATGATGCAATATCAAAAGTGATAGGTGAACAAATAATAACTATTGATTATACACGTTAATCTTAGATAGCGTGAGGTGTTCTCTCAATGAAGAGAGCTAATTTAATACAAAAAAACAAGCTGGTTATTAAAGAAATATACTGTTTCGACATAATAGGTTTTTTTATTATAAAAGAATCATATACTTGAAAGAATCAAAAAAATATTATAAAATCCATTATGACCGAAAACGGTCAAAAAAATGCTCAAAAATGATTGACGTAGGAGTATGCGAGGAATAAAATGACTATGGATGAAGGGAATTTTCATAAATGATAAATGATATGACTGTTTTAGATTATATAAAACTGAATAAGCACTCATCAACGATTGAACTTGCTAAGGAGCTCGGTGCAAGTGAGAGTACAGTACGCAGAGCGTTAACCCGCTTGGAAGACAAGAGACTTATTATGCGCTTTCATGGTGGGGCACAAATAATCGAAGCTGGAATTAGTGCCGATGATGTTGCGTATCGTAAGGGGAAGAACTGGAAAAAGAAAAACGTTATTGCGAGAGAAGCAAGTAAGGTAGTTGAAGACAACTCAACGATTATTCTGCTTGGCGGAACGACTGTATGTGCAATGTGTAATTACATAAGAAACAAAAAATTGACGGTAATTACGAACTCCTTAATTGTGCTTGACGAACTCAAAAGAGAAGAGCACATAAAAATAATTCTTCTGGGGGGAGAATATAATCCGATAGAAAAAGAACTCGGCGGGGCTATTACCAGTTTTGGAATGAAGCACATGAGAGCAGATTATCTGTTCTCCGGAGCTACAAGCTTTGATGAAAAACAAGGGGCCACTACACAGGACTTATATTCATTGGAACTCTACAGGTCTTGTATCGAATCTTCCAACCAGATATATATATTGACCGACAGCAGCAAGTTTGAGAAATTTGGTACAGCCGTTACTGCATATCATCACGAGATTACATGTTTGATAACGGATTCTGATATAGATAGTGATTTAAAAGAAAGACTTGCAGAAAAGGGCCTAAACGTAAAAGTTGTGAGTGAAAATAAAATTTAGCTTGGCTGAAATGAAAAGCTAATCGTATAAAATAAAGGAGGAGCAAAATGAAAAAAATTATTGTTCTAATGTTGGCAATAGCATTGATGGTAACTATGTTTGCCGGGTGTACCCCGAAAGCTAGTGAAGATGCTGTTGAAGACGTTGCAGATGTGAAAGAAGAAACTGAAGCGGCTGAGCCGGCTGCGGTAGAAGCTCAAGAAATCACTTTTATGATTCCGCCGTGGGGAGAACCTTCAGCAGAAGCTTTAGCGGCTTTTACAGCGGAGACAGGCATAACAGTAAACTTGAACATCGTAGGCTGGGACGAAATTCGTGACAAAATTTCGATCGCAGCAGTGAGCGAAACTGCTCCAGCGGACGTAGTTGAAGTTGACTGGTCTTGGATCGGTGAATTCTATGCAGCTGGATGGGTGGATGTATTGGAAGTATCTGATGCTGACAAAGCGGATATGCCTACATTGACATCATTCATGGCAGAGGGAAATGTTTTGGCATTACCATATGCTAATGACTTCCGTATCGGATATTACAACACAGACGATTTTGATGCTGCCGGAATTACAGAAATTCCTGCTGATTGGGATGCTATGGTTGAAGCTGCAAAAGCTATCAAGGCATCCGGCGCTTGTGAATATCCTATTGGATTCACGGTTTCAGCAACTGAAGCATGTACAACAAGTGTTATCTGGATGACCATGGCATATGCCGGCGATTTCTTTAATGCGGACGGAACACTTAACAGTGCAAATCTTCTTAAAACCTTGGAGTTTATAAACAAAATAGTTAAAGAAGACAAACTCGTTGATCCAACAATGGTAAGCATGACCGACAAAGAGATCTACGGAACTTTCTTGAGTGGCGACACAGCAACAATAGTAGGACCTACATATGTTCTTGGAAGAATGGCTAACCCTGAATTATCAGCAGTTGTCGATTCTTCAAAAGCGATGTTGATCCCCGGACGTGCAGATGCAGCTACAACATCATTTGCATTGCCGGAAGGAATCGGAGTTACTGCATATTCAGAAAACAAGGAAGCAGCTATAAAGTTTGTTGAATGGTTTACTAGTCCTGAAACACAACTCTCTCTATATGAAACACAAGGTCTGATTCCTACCAGAAATTCAGTTTTACAACAACTGATAGATGATGGTAAAATGACTAATGGAGATGTGTTAATGGCTCAAAGCGCAGCAATCAAACCTGCATTCCCTGCCGGAATTCCGAATTGGTATTCCGAAATGAGTGCAGCAATCTACAATGCGGTTAACGAAATGGTTACAAGTGATTTGACTCCTGCTGAGGCAATGGATCAAATTCATACAAAAGTAGATGGAATCGAAAAATAAGATAGACTCATAGTATTATTTACTGGGCTGCTTATAACATCTATGAGCAGCCCTGTATTATTAAAAGATTAATTATGATTGACAGGAGATTGAAGAATGAGATTTAAGGATAGGAGTTTGCCATATTTTATGTTGCTGCCTATGATAGCGATAATGCTTGGACTGGTTTATTATCCTATAGCAATGACATTTACATATAGTACACGGAATATGATCCTGACAAAACCCAAAGAAGCAGGGTTTATCGGATTTAAGAATTATTTTAAGCTTCTACAAGATCCGGATGTTGGGAAGGCATTCTTCAACTCTTTATATATATTAGTTCTGGTAATTGTACTGACTATTATCATAGGGCTGTTGTTCGCTCTATTGTTAAAAAGAGATACGAAAATAAAAGGTGCGTTGACTGCAATCGCAATAATTCCGTGGGCATTGCCGCCGATAGTAAATGGAGTTATGTGGCGATGGGTTTTCCATCCTTCATATGGAATAATTAATAAAATTCTTGCATTACAAGGATCCATGGATGAACCGATTATGTGGCTTACAGAAAAGTGGCTTGTATTGTCAATCGTTGCTTTAGTAGCGGCTTGGAGAAGCATTCCGCTAGCATGTGTAACTTTTCTGGCGACCTTACAAAGTATACCGGACCACTTATATGAATCAGCATGCATTGACGGATGTAATAAGTTTGCTGAGTTTAGAAGAATAACTCTCCCGCTGCTGAGACCGGCAATGGGAATAATACTGACAACCACATCCATAAGTGCGATAAATGTGTTCGATGAGATTGTTACACTTTCAGGGTTTGGAAACGCAACAAAGACAGTGATGGTCGAGACGTATATGCGTTCGTTTAAGTTTTTGAACTTTGGTGAAGGCTCAGCTCTGATCTACCTCGCTATGATTGCAACTTCAATCTTCGGAATATTCTATGCCCGCAGTGTTTATAAGGAGGTAGAATATCTATGAGAAATAGTAAGAAAGGCACATTATCAATAACCCTATATATACTATTTGTAATATTGTTTCTTCTCTTTACACTTGGACCTATTGCTTGGTCGTTTTCGCTCAGCATCACACCGGCTTCAGATCTTTCTCCGGAATCACCGATATTGCCGGAGAATCCAACCGGAGAGAATTTTAAAGAACTGCTTTCGAGTAAAAATCAACAGGGCGGGATATTCTTAAAAGGGCTTAGGAATTCACTAATTGCAGGATTGCTATCGATACTAATTGGTATACCGATTGCAATATTGACCGCATATCCGCTTGCAAGAATGAAATTCAAGGGCAGGCAGCTGGTCAAAAACCTATTATTGATAACAATGGTTATACCTGTTTTTGCAACGATAATACCTCTGTTTAGAATCTTTACGCTTTTTAACCTAATAGATAATATGGTTGGGCTTGTAATTATATATGTTACATCATTCCTGCCGTTATCGGTTTGGCTAATAACGAGTTATTTTGAGACTTTGCCAAGGGAACTCGAAGAGGCGGCGATTGTAGATGGCTGTGGAAGGTTTATGGTATTATTGAAGATAATAATACCCGTATCTTATCCGGTTATATTCGCTGCAACTTTGATAGTATTTCTTACAACCTGGAATCAATATTTGATACCGCTGATATTAGCACCATCTTACGCAACAAAACCGATTGCAGTAGTTGTTTCGGAATTTGTTACGAAGACCTCAATAAACTACGGATTGATGAATGCCGGTGGAATACTGGCTGTGATTCCGCCTGCAATACTAGCAGTTGTTTTTAGAAAATTCCTGGTTAAGGGTATGGTATCAGGAGCTACAAAAGGATAAAGGTTGGAGTTGGACTATGTTTAAAGAACTTCTTATCGGTATAGACATCGGGAGCACAAATGTAAAGTGCGTTATTTATGATGTGAATGGTCATATAGTGAGTATTGCATCTGAGCCTACATTGAGTGCATATGAAACTATGGAGATTAAACCGCAAAGACCGTTCATTCCGGAAAAGCTTTGGGAAATTGTTTCTAATACATCCATGAAAGCTGTCGCGGCTTTGAATGGTGATTATACAATTAGAGGTTTAGCAGTTGCTTCTGTAGGCTGCTCATCTATACTTCTTGATAAAGAGGGTAATTCAGTTATATTTCACCCCAAAGAGGATGAAATAAACAAAGCATTTGATGAGTGCAGCATAAGCCGAAAAGAATATTTTGAGGAAACGGGATATCCCTTAGATCGAGACAACTCTGGATTTTTTATTGCCGCATGCAGCAAAAAAAGCGAATTTAAGAGAGTTTATAAGATACTGTCGGTTGCAGATTATATTGCTTATAAGTTTACGGGAGAGTATTCCCGAGAATATTCACTGGCTGCATCAATGGGGCTGTACAGTATTAAAAATGGAGACTGGTGGACCGAATGGCTTAACAAGCTGGGGATTGAAAAATCAATTCTGGGTGAGCCAGCCTATGGCGGAAAGTTAATTGGAAGTATTACTGAAGCTGCATCAAAAGAATCAAATATTCCGAAAGGTACCAAAGTTTTCACTGGAGGGCATGACTACCCTTGTGCTGCCTTTGCCTGCAATACAAAAGAGGAAGACATTCTCAATATTTTTGGAACTGTGGAAATCATGTCTATCTTCACAAAAAAACCGCGTACGGATTTGTTCGGGGATAATAACCGGACAGTAATCGACCATCATGTTATGCCGGAAAGATATAGCTATATGATGGAGGCAATAGGTGCGGGGAATACTGAATGGTTCAGAAGAAATGTTGCACATTGCCCAAAAGGTGAGCCACACGATTGGGATGACTATTTAAATGAGGTGGATAAAATTTCTCCTTCATTCAGAGAAACAAAAGAGCTTTTTATCCCACAAGTATATGGAAGAATGATACCCAATGCTGATAGAGATTTAACTGGAGCTTTCCTGTTTTTAAATAAGAAATCAGATAATTTATCGATGATGAGAGCGATCGTCGAGGGATTGGCGTTTCAGAGCAGAAGCATATTTGAATCGATAAGCCCAGCCCAAAAAACCATAAGACGGCTTGTACAGATTGGCGGCGGTACGAGGCAGAAGAGCTGGGTTCAAACGAGAGTAAATGTTTTGGGCGTACCTATTTTCGTTCCAAACATAACGGAAAGCACAGCGATGGGGGCAGCCATGCTTGCGGGTGTCGGCAGTGGTATATATTCAGGGTATGGTGATGCAATGAATGTCGTTGACTCTCTTGGAGGAGAGTTGTTCGAGCCTGAAAAAAAAGAATTTGAAATGTATTCGGATATTTATACCGAGATATATCTGCCTGCTTTGGATGATTTGGAAAGATCGGAAAAAAGGCTGAAC
>Ga0180436_10000484_pt1 | contig 41273 bp, 21 predicted proteins | sample SS_ome_2_FD_132434 | JGI IMG/M metagenome (GOLD analysis project Ga0180436, IMG submission 132434) | Hypersaline lake sediment archaeal communities from the Salton Sea, California, USA - SS_3_S_2 metaG | ecosystem: Environmental > Aquatic > Non-marine Saline and Alkaline > Hypersaline >... | reverse complement strand
TCGTCTTTCACCTCGTGGAGCGGCACGAAGCGCAGCCCAGCCGGCTGACCGACCGAGCGATACCCCTGGCGCCAGACGGTCCACTCACGCTCGGTATCCGGCTTGAGCATAGATGCCGGAACCATCGGATCGCCGTGGAGCACCACCTCCTGATCGCAGAGTCCCGCCACGACAACCGGACCGTCCAGGAACGCGACCGTGTCCGGCTCGTCGGGCAACGGGCAAGAGGTCAGCTGTTTCGGCAGCTCGATGTGGACCACGTCGTCGCGCCACGTGCGACGGAGGGCCACCAGAGATGAGGGTCCACCGTCAACCATCTGCCGCTCGCCGTTCACCGTGATCTGCGCAGCGCCGCTGATCCACCAGGGCAACCGTAGCTTGATCGTAAAGGCCTGCGGCCCATCGGACGCGACGTGCAGGTCATAGGCCCAGCGCTGAGGTCGATGCACCTCGCCGCGCAGTGCGTCCTCGCGGAGTGTCAGCTTCACTGCCGATCCCTCGCAATCCCACGCAAGCTCACTGGGAATGTACTGCGTCACCACGACGCCGTCGGCATCCTCGAAGTAGACGTGATCAGCGTACATCGTGTGGGCTTGAACCAGCGACCCGTGGCAGCACCAGAAGTCGTGCCTGGGCGTGCCCCACTTCTTGACCGAGCCAGCGCGCAACGGCAGGAAATAGGCGATCATCCCGGTCTCAGCGTTCTGCTGGGCCAGGATGCCGTTGTAGAGGTTGCGCTCCCAGTAGTCCGCATAGGCAAGGTCCCCGGTCCAGCGCATCAGATAGGTTGCCAGGCGCATCATGTTGTAGACGGTGCAGTGCTCCTGCGTCAGGTCACCCAGGCGCGTCGAGAACTCGAACGGCGGCGTCCAGACCTCACCGTTGGTCTGCCCACCAGTACAGAAGGCGCCACGGCGCGTGAAGGCCCAGTCCCAGTAGGCCTCGGCGATATCGCGCCACCGCTGCTCGCCGGTGACCTCCCACGCTCGAGCAGCACCCTGCGCCTCGGGAATGGTCGTGTTGGCATGCATGTTGGTCAGCACGTCCTCGCCTGCCAGCAGCGGCTCGAAGAGACGGGGCCGATCGTAACGCGCCATCAGCTCGCGGTGTCTGTCGTTGCCCGTCAGGCCGTACAGGTTTGCCCAGGCCTCCAGCATGCCGCCGGTTTCGACGTCGAGGATGTCGTCAAACTCCTCGCGGGTGAACTGGTCGGTCCAGTCGTAGAACCAGTCGGCCCAGGCGGACAGGATGTCGAGGGCCTGCTCATTGCCGGCGTAGATGGCCATATCGTGCAGGCCCATCGCGGTCTTGTGGAGCGTGTACTGCGGCGCCCACACCGACTTACCCCTGGCGGCCCAGTCGAGGTAGGTCGTGGGGATCGAGCCCACCCACTGACCGCCGTTTTCCCTTTGGCAACGGCCCAGTTCGTCCACGACATAGTCCGCGCGGCCCTTGGCCTCGGCGTCGCCGGTGTCGGCGTAGATACGTGCAGCCGCGGAGAGCCAGTGACCCAGGAAGTGCCCGCGCACCTGGCACGTCGGCGATTCCCAACCCCAGTGGATGTCACCGGGGTTGTCACGCGGGTGCCAGAGTCCTGCCTCCAAATAGTGGTTCTGGAGCAGATCCTGGCTCTGCAAGCTCATCACATAGCGCCGGTTGACCTCGAAACGCTGCTTGAAGCCGCTGGGCAACAGCGTCACATCCCCTAGACCAAACTGCGACCACGTGCTCTTCATGTGACACTCCCCCGGCGCGGAATGCGCCCAGAATCTTCCAACGTGTCGATCAGTGCACGACTACTGACGTGTCAAGCGGGAGCGTCATGCGCCACCCGCCGCGACGATCATCCACGGTCACGGGACACGCCGGCTCACACGTGGGCGCTGTCCCAACTCCCTCGCGGAGCGTGACAGCAGCCTCTGTGAGCAGTTGCGTGGAGTCGCACATCGTGAGCGCCATCTCACGTGTCTCGAGGTCGAGCGTGACAGCCTCGAGCTCGCCTGTGATGGCCTCCAGGTCGACCACGGCCTCTCGCTGGCCCGCTTTGACGACACGCAGACGCTTGCTCAACCCATCCCAGGGTCGCACGGTCAGTACCTGCCCTGCCACGTGCACATCGCACCCATACCCGACCCACCCGAAAGCAGGGTCGCGGACAACGTAGGCCTTGGCAGCCTTGAAGTAGCCATACTGGCCGATCCCGTTGTCGAGCGTACACGCAGGCACTGGGGCAAACACGCCTGGCGTGTAGTTGAAGTGCCCGAAACCCATCCCGTCGGGCAGCATATTGGCCTGGACGCTTAGCACACCGGCGAATCCCTTGGTCAGCATCTCCAGATCGCCGGTATCCTCGAAGCCCTGCAGAAGTGCCCACCCGTTGAGCGCCTCCGAATACCAGCAGCCCATGTACCGGTAGCGGCGCTTGTCATTGCCGAACCAGAACCACGCCGGCTGGTCCCCGCCGCGCAAGGCCTTCAGGACACCCAGGGTCTTGTGGTACTTCTCGGTATAGCCGAAGTACCGCGTGTAAAAGGCGACCTGCTCCTGCGCCGTCTCATCGACGTACAGCTCGGAGCCGTAGGGGTAATCGAGCAGCACAAACTCGTGCGTACACGCTGCCATCTGGGACTTCAGCGTATCGTAGGCCTCGTCGTGCCCCTCGGCCTTGAGGTCGTTCAGGATGTTGATGCTGTTGCTGTTGCCCATCAGGCCAACGTGGTGCCACGTCCCGACCTCTAGCGTCCGCAGGGCGGTGCGGTACGCCATCAGCAAGTACTCCTCAGTACTCCGTCGAGCCACGAGGCCGTAACGCCGGCCTATCTTGTAGAGCGCGTGGTAGATGTTCGCCGGATGCGGGTAGTTGTAGGTTCGCACGAGACTGCGCGAGCGATCCTCGCTCCAATGGCTCCAGGGGCTCGAGAGGGTTCGCTCCCGCCAGTAAAGGGACGCCCGCACGTCATAGGTCTCCGGATCCTGGATGTGCCGGAAGAGACAATCATCCACATAGGTCTCCAGCACGCCGACCTCAGCTTCATCGGGATAGTACACATTCTTCTCAGCCAGGTAGAGCGCCTCAGAGAAGCCGTACTCGTCGCTGCCGCCCACCTCCCAGGCGCGATCCGCATCTCGATAGGTCGATCCCGTCTGATAGTCAAAGGGCAGGAACATATGGTGACGATCGTACGGATCATCCGGGTTCTCGTAAAACTGCCGGTCGACGATGAACTTGGCCCGGGCCTTGATCAGTCCCCGGATGTCGTCCACGCAGAAGAAGTGCAGGTTAGCCCATCGGCCTTCCCCGTACGTCAGTCTGATGGTCTTCTGACCACGCCCGCGGAAGTGCAAGGCAAGGCGCGTGCTGTCACCACGCCGCTCGTTGGCCTCCAAAGTGACCCCATCGGAGAGGGACTCAACGCCGTCGATGCAGTCCTGGCTCTGTACCTCGACATAGCCTCTGGCGCCCTCAGGTAGGACCATCGAGGGAAGCACGCGCAGACCCAGGTCACCGGTCTCGCGCAACTGGTCTCGCACCTGAGCGTGCCCATCGATGAAGGCGAACCGTATCCGGTAGGCTCGCCGCTCGCCAGGCGCCAGCATCAGCGTGGAGCTGCCGTTGATCCAGGGACGCGCCCAGCCACGACGGCGTTGCGTGGCCCACGCGTGGATAGCCAGGATGTCGGGGCCGGCCCACTCTGGGATCTCACCGAACGCACCCTCGGGTTTGTAGAGGCACTCGAAGGCAGTGTCCCCGACGGGGTGCATCAGCAGGAAAGGGGCGTTGCCCAGCGGACGCTCCAGCAAACTGTAGGAGCTGTGCCCACCTACGAAGTTATGGGCGATGACGGTATCTTCGTGGACCCGACGCTGGAACTCATCCCCCAGAGTACTGGTATGCGAGGGCACGTCCTTCCAGAATCGCGTGAAGTTGTTGTTGGCCGCCAGCGGGACACCCAGCTCGCCGATCTCCAGCTGGTGCCCGGAGGTATTCTCGATCTCGATGTCCCAGATCATGGCATCATCGTCGTCTATGGCGTACTGCATCACAAGCCGGTAGCTCTGGATGCCGTTTGTGTTCTCGGACACGCCCTCATAGGTGACGGTACAGCGCTGGCCATCGAAGGCGACACGCCTGATGTCGTCGGAGCAGCCGGTCAGCTCGCGCTCCCAATGGCCGGGAACGGGGTCGATAGTCCTCGACAGATCCGACGGTATGGTGCCGGGTTCATCGAGGTGGTAGACGGTGGTCACCAGGTCACCGGTCCAACAGGTGTCCGTTTCCGGCGCACCGGGCACGTTGAGGGGGTTGGCGACGAAGTTGGTACCGTAGGCATCGCTCGCGGCCTCGATGGCGAACAGTGTCCCGGTCGCGAGGTCCACCTTGGCCGTCATCCGTCTCCCCGTCAAGTTCGCGAGGTTGCTCATCGACTTCCCCCTGTGGTATCGGTCAGTAGCAAGACAGGCAGGCAGCGCTGGGTTGCCTACTTCTGACGGCTCGGCAGCCAGACCCGCATCGTGCCGGCGCCCCGGTTGGCCCACGCGTAGTAGGGAACCGCGCGCAGCACGGTCTCGCCCGAGACTCCGGTTCGTGCCTCAGGGGGCAGGTACAGGTTGCCCTCCCAATCGCCCTGGCTGGTAACCTCGGCGGGGATATCGACAGCTACCACGCCACCCAGCAGATCACCCTCCCAGGTGGATGCCATCCGGACATCCAAGCCCACCGACACATCCAGCAGGTCTACACCGTCCTGTTGGTCTATGGACTCGACGGCGTAGACCAGCGGTCCACGCTCCACGCACACGCTGCCGCGTATGGCGTCGACCCGGGGATTGGGCGCGGTAAGCCGTGGTTCGAGACCCAGTGACAGCGACACCACGTCCCCCGACTGCCAGGCACCGCGCACGGTCAGATAGCCATCCTCCGCGACCGCGTCGGTCACCTCAACGCCATTCACCTTCACCACAGGCGTAGGGCTCCATTGTGGAACCCTCAGGGACAGGGGCCAGGGTTCGCCGCCGGTCTCGACGACTTCGATGGCCACCTCGCCACCCCACGGATAGTCGGTGCGGACCGACAGCACCGCGCCAGGGCCGTCGACGGATCGCGTGTCGACGGTCGACGCCATGTACTGGTGGAGCTGCACCCCGCCATCGCCCACCGTCGCGGCGTAGTGCCCAACGAGGGCGATCGTCCGCATCACGTTCGGGGGGCAGCACGCACAGCCATACCATTCAGGGCGCTCGACGCCGCCCCTACTCTGCAGCGGGTTGACGTAGAAGTACCTGGCGCCATCCTGCGACACGCCGCTCAGAAAACCGTTGTAGAGCGAGCGCTCCAGCAGATCAGCATAGCGCCCCTCACCGGTTGCCAGCAGCAGCCGCCAGTTCCACATGATGTTGGCAATGGCAGCGCAGGTCTCGCAGTAGCAGCGGTCAGCCGGCAGTTCATAGGGATCACCGAAGGACTCACCCGTGAAGCGCGCGCCAAGTCCGGCGGTGATGTGCATCTTGTGGGCCGTCATATCGTGCCAGAGCCGCTGCATCGCCTCGTGGAGCGCATCCTCGCCTGTCTCCAGGTAGAGGTCGGTCACACCCGCAGTGAGATAGAGCTGCCGTACCGCGTGACCCACCACCGCACCGGCATCGCGCACGGGCACGTGATCCTGATGGTACTCAGCGCCGTAGTGCCTGTAGCCACGCATACGCCCGCTGCCGCGCTGATCGACGAAATACTGCGCCAGGTCAAGATAGCGTCGTTCGCCGGTCTCCCGATACAGCTCGACCAGGGCCAGCTCGATCTCCGGATGGCCGGGCGTGCCGTCGCGCTTCCCGGGGCCGAAGACGCTGTCGATGTAGTCGGCCAACCGCTGGGCCACCGCCAGGAGCCGTCCGTCGCCCGTGGCCCGCTTCATCGCAATGGCGGCCTCAAAGAAGTGGCCTGCGCAATAGAGTTCGTGGCCGTGATCCAGATCCGACCAGCGCGCCTCCGGTCCGACCACCTGGAAGTAGGAGTCCAGGTAGCCGTCCTCGGCCTGCGCAGCGACGATCAGCTCAGTCGCCGCCTCAACCATCTGCTCGACCTCTGGATCTCGCACGGTCGCCAGGTCCAGAGCGGCTGCTTCCAGCCACTTATAGATGTCGGAGTCCATGAAGACCGGGGACCGGTAATCTCCCTCGCCTTCCTCTGCCGCCAGACGCAGGTTGTTGAAGTTGCCGGCACGCTCGAGCTGACGGTAGCCGTGGCGCAGGCTGACCTTGCGGTTTGTCTCCTGTTTGGCGCGCCAGAGACCATCTGTGACGGAGATGGCACCCAGCGGCAGGCTGAACCATCGACTATGTGGGCTCGCTTCTGTTCGTACGTGCATTGATCCCTCCCTACTGGGTCTCGGGTCTCTCGTGGTGCAGGAAGACCGCGTACTCGCCTCCCACCGCACCCTGGTTCACAAAGGGATGAAGCACCACAGCTTCATCGGACCTCATCGGACGCAGCGCATTCCCTTGGTCCGTCGAGAACACGGGCGCCCGGGCCTCGATGTGCCCGGGAACGCTCAGGGCCGGTCCGACGAAACCGACCGGCGGATCGATCGCTTCAACGCAACCCGCAATATCAGTTGGATCGATGTGGAGCACCACATCCTCCGGATATAGCCCGCGCCGGTCGTGGAAGATGACGGGGTCTCGCTGCGCATCCTGGAAGCAGGCGTAGACCAGCGGGCCCCGCATCAGGGCGCCCAGGCGCCCATCCGCCTGGAATCGGAGTGAGAGAGGCAGAGCCAGCTCGACAAGGTCGCCGGCTTTCCAGGCTCGCTCGACCACAGCGAAGTCGCCTGCCCCTACGCTGTATGTTGCTTCGCCGTTGACCATGACACGGGCACCTTCAGCGTACGGCGGCACCCGCAGCGAAATGGGGAAGCTGGCAGGCTCCTCAGGAGTCACCGTCATGCGCACGCTCCCGTCTGAGGGGAACGCGGTCTCCTGACGCATCGTGACTGCCGGCAGGTTGTCAGGTCGGAACGTCAACACACTCGGTGTGTAGAGGTTCACCGCCGGCGCCCCGTCGCGCAGGCCGCCCAACAGCGTCGGCAGCCGGCCCACGATCCGGTGGCCTGCGGCGTTGCAACAGTTCGGCGTCGAGGGCTCCTCAGCCTTGCCATTCAGAGGCGTGAAGTAGCTCCAGTTCGAGCCGTCCGCCAACTGCGCTGCCAGGAAGTGGTTGAAGAGGTCGCGCTCCATCTCCGCCCCGTACCGCGCCTCCCCGGTCCAGCGCAGCGCGTGCTCCAGAAGCAACAGCCAGGTGTGCTGAGGACAGACCTCGATCTGGTTGCGACGGTTGTAGTACCGGCGCGGGATATACCGCTCCAGCGAGCTCATCCCGCCTGTCAGGAAGATCCACTCCTCAGCCAGACGATCGACCGACCCCAGGACCACATCCCGGTATTCGGGTTCACCGGTGGCCTCATAGAGCGCGGCGATCCCCAGCAACGTCATATGGAATGTGTGCGCGTGGAGATTCTCCCGCATCTCGGAGACATCCCGCTCACCTGATGCGAACTCGCGGATGGCCGTATAGCCACAAGCGAAGTTGGACTCCGGTGACGCGTCGAACCACGCGTCCCAAAGCCCTAGCGTGTGCTCGCTCCAGTCGATGAAGCGCTGCTCGCCTGTCTGATGTCCCAACCTAACGATGGGCTCGAGGATCAGCGTGCCCTCGCCACCGTCGTGACCGTTGCCGGGATAGCGTCCAGCCAGCGGGAACTGACCCGGACCGTCGCCCCAGGTCCGGATGATGTAGTCGCCTAGTCGCGTCGCGGTCTCCAGTGCCACAGAGCTGTCCAGAAGATCTCCGCAGACCAGGAGTCCCAGCAGCACGTAGTACCACTCATAGAGCTGCATGCCGCGCACGGGGGTCCGATAGCGGCGACGGGTGATGCCCAGGTAGCCGTCCTCGGCCTGGCTCTTCGCGAGACGATCCAGGATCTCGTGGACGCGCGCCAGTAGCGCTTCATCACCCATCGCCAGCGCGCTGTGGGTCGCGGCCTCAAGCCACTTGCCGACCTGCTCGCCCATCCAGAACCAGTCGTTGTGGTTCTGCTGCTCGTGGAGCCGGATGAACTGCTCGGAGAGCATCGGATCCTTGAGCCGCGCGGTGTGGTTGGCGCGGAATCGCTTCCCGAGGAATCCGCCGATCTCGCGGGCCCCTCGGGGATCTAGGGAATGGTATCGGTGGTCTGGCACGTCACTGCTCCTTCTCTATCAAGACCGCGCAGTCCTGGCTCGGAACCTTCAGCTCGGCTGTGTGCCACCCGTCGTCCGGCACGGACAGGGCAGCCACGGGGGAACCATCCACGGAGATGCGGTACGAAGCACATTCCAGGCCAGCGACGCGCAGCACCGTGGTGTGCGCATCGCTAGTGCGATTCTCCAGCTCGAAGTCCCAGCGGCTCCGATCAGCAGAGACACAGATGAGTGCACCGGCTCTGAAGCCGTCGCGGCTCAACTCGAGATGGATACGGCGCTCACGATCGACCACGTGAAACCGCTTGCGGAGCTCATCACGTGGTGTGACGACGAAACCGTCATCGGTCTCCTCCAGGTTGCCGCCGTAGGCGATCAGCCCGAAGAGCGGATCGTCGGCGACAATGGTGGCTGCCGAGCGCAGCGCGCTACCATAGCCCAGCTCGATCTCTCCATCGTAGAACCACGCACCGCGTCCCTGGGACTTCCGAATCCACATCGGGCCGTACTTCTCCGGGATGACCGCCCAGCCCGACGCGCCGTCGTTCTCCTCGCCCGGATACCAGTAGCCGTAGTCGCTCTCGGGCGTGCCCGTATTCATCAGCGCCCAAGAACTGAGCTGCGAGGCATAGCCGAGCTGAAGATAGGGGTACGGGTCCTCAGCGTAGAAGAGCGCGTAGTCCAGGACTGCCCAGCCGCCAAGCTGCGACATGTAGCTAAGCTGGTAGCGAGTAGAGTCGGCGCCGCGGTAGTCGCTCCCCAGTAGATAGTAGGCCGGCTCCACCCATCCACGCAGGGCTATGTTGGCCTGGACCTGCCGGTCCATGAAGTCAGCGAAGTCACTGCGCTTGACCTCCGGATGGGAGTACCAGACGTCCTTGTGCTTGTCGTACCACAGGTCCTCGTCCGGCTGCATCTCGTGGGCCAAGCCATACTTGGCGACCGCGTGGCTCGTCTCGAAGGCAGTGGTGTCGAAGGCGTACTCGGAGTCAAAGGGGTATGGATCGTCGTACGTGAAGTACTTGACCTTCTTCTCCCACTCGCCGCGCAGCCAGTCGGCCCTCCCCTGCTGCCCCTCCGCCTCGAGGACATCGATGAGGTCCACAATGAGGCGTTCGTTGTAGAGCCCCAGAGTGTAAGCCCAGTAACCGCGGGCTCCCTGAGGCAGGTCACCATAGCCGGCAAGATCAAAGTGGGCCTTGGCGGTACCGTAGGCGCGCTCAAGGTAGCCGTCGGCGTCCAGATACCTGGTCAAGTGCGGATAGGCCTTGGCGATTCGGTACATATTCAGATAGAGCATGAAGATGTGCGGGTAGTCATAGCCGCGCCAGATGTGCTCCAAGCCCTTGCCGCCCGACCCGAAGCCATGCTCGCTGTGGCGGTTCTCGAACCAGTTGGGGACGCCGTAGATGAAGTAGGGGCACGGATCCTCCTGGTCAGTGCGCTGTAGCTTGCCCCACACGAATTGCTCGATGTAGTACTCGATCGCAGCAATCTCCGCCTGGACCGGGTAGTGGACGTTCTTGGCTGCCACGAAGGGGGCCTTGGGCAGCGCAGTGTCGTCGCAGGCCAGGACATAGCCCCACCAGCCATCGAACCCGTCCGTGTCCTCGGGCCCGCGCAGAACAGCCTCTCGCATGTCCCAGACGGAGATGAGGCCGTTGTACCACTTGGCGGGGTCACGGTGTTGCTGATGGTCCACGAGGAAAGCTGCCCGCTTCTTGACCAGCACATCGAGCGGCTCGGTCACAAAGAACTCCAGCGTCATATATCGGTCGCCGGCAAACCTGACCGTCAGCAAGTTCTCGCCCAGACGACGGAACTTCACCCGGTAGATGTGAGTGCCCGGGGCTGCCTCGCCCAGATAGCGGGCCTGTGTGGCACCCGGGTACTCCGCCACGATGGTATGGACCGCGTGCCGGGTTCGCAGGGAGACCAGCGCCTCAGTGTCCTGGGGCACGGTCATCCCCGGCACGACGCGCACGTCGAAGAGGCCCTCCTCGAAGAGCACCTGCCGAACGCCGTCGTAGTCCTCGGCCCAGCGGAACCGGAAACCATAGCGGACCGTCTCGCCGGGCGCCAGAATCACGCTCGTGTGGGGCTGTCGCCAGGTGCCGCGCGTCTCGCCGGCGCCGTCGACGGCCGAGTGGATGTAGACCCAGTAGGGCACGCGGAGCACACGGTTTCTGGTGTCCTTGAGCTCATAGTACTCCAGCTTCGTTCCCTCGAGCGGTGTCATCACCAGGTAGGGTCCTACACCGTTGGGTCGCATCCAGAAGTGGAAGCTGCCGTGCCCGGAGATGAAGCCGTGCCGGGCGACGCGCTGCGTGTAGTTGGTGGTGTTGCCGGGCGCGAAGTCCTTGTTGAACGGGAGTGGCAGAGCGACGTCGCCGAGCTCCAGGTCGGCCATCGACCTGTTTGTGAAGCTGAGGGTCCAGGTCAGCCCTATCTCTTCCAGAATGAAGCTCTCAGTGAGGCCGAAGTCGCGGATGCCCTTGGCGCCGTCGGAGTCCCCCATGTAGCTGAAGGCGCGTGTGCCGGCGGACGCGTCCTCGGCCTCGGCGCGGACATCGCCGGAGGCAAAGGCACGGGCCTCACGCCACGCGCCCTCTCCCATCCTGTAGTGGACGACGACATCGCCGAGCGTCTGATCCGGCTGGATGTACTCCGTGTCGTAGGTGTCGTCGCTCGCACGGAGGCTCGTGATGCCGCCGCCATTCCACTTCAGCAGAAAGCGTTCGTTCTCAGGTGAACAGGTCACGCGTTTCCTCCTGTCAGGGGGAGCTCCGTTGCCTCGTCCCGCATCAGCCGCTCCACGTCGTCCAGTTCCAGGGGAGCAGCGGCGGTGAGGTTCTCGAGGCCATCCGCGGTGATCACCACAGTGTCCTCGACCCGTATGTAGAGTTTCTCATCAGGTATCCACATCTGGGGATCCACGGTGAGAACCGTGCCTGGGACCAGAGGTCGTCCGTAGTAACCGCCGTCATCGTGGACCGCCATACCTACCGGATGGGACAGATGCCCACGGAACTCGAGGGTCTTGCGGGCACCCTCCCTGTAGCAGTCCTTCGAGAATCTCCACCCCTCCCAGATTGGACGCATGGCCTGGGCAGCTTCGTCCGTCACCTGCTCGGGCGTCACCCCAGGGCGAAGTCTGGCAAGCACGGCCTTGTGATACTCGACCATGTAGCCGTAGAGTTCCCTGTGCCAGGGCGCGTACGTGCCGTTCACGGGCCACATGCGCCCGATGTCGCTGGTGTAGTGGTTGCACTCCGGCGCCACGTCCATCAGCACGAGGTCGCCGTCCTTGAGGGAGGCATCGAGACGGAAATAGTGCCCGTGCCAGATGTTCTCGCCGCCAGCGATGATCGGCCGATAGCCCTCTCCCTGGGCGCCGGACACGGCGTAGATGTAGTTGGCCAGCGCGCCGAGCTGGTATTCTCTCACGCCGGGTCGCGTGACGCGCATCGAGGCCAGCACTGCTTGAGCACTCAGGGCGCCCGCCCTGCGCATCACAGCGACCTCGCATGGGCTCTTGACCGAGCGCATCTCGTCCAGAATCGGCGTGAGATCGCGGACCTCGACCTTCGGCAGCCGAGACCGTAGCAGTCCGATCAGGTGATCCTCACGCGAGGGCCGCCCATCCCACGGGTCGTCCGCCATCGCTCGGTTGGCTGCCCGGAGCTCGTAGCGACAGGTGGCGCGACTCTCAGCCGGCGCGTGGGGCGTGTAGACCACGGTCGCGTTGGCGAGGTCCTGTGCGAGGTCACCGACCGGCTTGACCGCGTCGACGCCCGTGAGGGACCGGATGAGGTCGCCGTCCTCCAGCCCAGGCGGCGAACCCTCGCCGATCTGGGCTCTGCCCCTGAGGGGCGCATACGCTGTGCTGGTGCGCCTGTTGCCGTCGATCAGTATGTAGGCCTGGTGCGTCGTCAGGCCCGACACGTAGAAGAACTGGCTCGCCTGCCGCAGAGGCAGGAAGCCGCGGGGACTCGGTGCACTCGCCACAAGAGCGCAGGCGTCGCCGATCTCGGCCCAGATGCGCTCGCGCCTCCTGATGAACTCATCCGCGGGGAAGTCGCTGCCGAAGGCGATCGTTCTGTCGTCTGCTTTTCCAGTTTCCAACGGGGTCTCCTGACTGTGACCTAGGTGGGAAGCGCGGGTGCGCGTCGTATCTCGATGTCGGTGGTGCCGCCAACCGCCAGCGGGACCTCAACCTCACACCACAAATCCTCCGACACGACGAACGTGCCGGCGCTCGCCGACCGGGCTGTGATCTCGTATAGCCCCACGGGCAGGCCGGCTAGCCTCAACGCGGTCGTGTGGTCGGCGCCACCGCGGTTCTCCAGCGCGAAGCTGAGGTGTCCCCAATCGCTCGAGATGTAGATGGGCTGCTCGGTGGCGAAGCCGTCCCGGGCAAGCAGCAGATGGAGCCGTCGACTCTCCTGCACGATGTGGAACCGCTGCCGGAGGCCATCACGCGGCGTCACGGACATCCCACCACCGGTCGCATCCAGGTCGCCGCCCAGCGCCACCAACCCGAAGATCGGGTCGCTCGTGACGACGGTCGCCGCCATCCGCAGGGCGCCGATGTAGCCGAGCTCGATCTCACCGTCGTAGTACCACGCTCCCCGGCCCTGCTCCCGCGGCTGCCCGGTCCGCCCATCCTTTAGCCAGATCGGTCCGTACTTCTCGGGCATGTAGGCCCAGCCCGAGGCTCCGTCGTTCTCCAGTCCAGGGTACCAGTAGCCGTAGTCGCTCTCGGGTGTGCCTGTGTTCATCAGCGCCCAAGAGCTGAGGTACGAGTTGTAGCCAAGGCGCAGCAAGGCGAATGGATCCTCAGCGTAGGTGAGGGCGTAGTCGAGAATCGCCCAACCGCCGAGCTGCGACATATAGCTCAGTAGATACATCGACGAACCGACCTGCCGGTAGTCGCTGCCAAGATAGTAGTAGGCCGGCTCGATCCACCCGCGGCAGGCCAAGTTTGCCTCGATCTGGCGTTCCATGAAGACCGCGAAGTCGTGCCGATCGATCTGCGGGTGGCTGTACCAGACGTCCAGGTTCCTGTCATACCAGAGGTTCTCATCCGGCGCCATCGTGTGTGAGAGACCATACTTTGCGATGGCATGCGTCGTCTCGAAGGCAGTGGAGTCGAAGTACATCTCGGAGCCGAAGGGGTACGGATGGTCGTAGACGAAGTACTTGACCTTCTTCTCCCACTCAGACTGGAGCAAGCCGGCCTGAGCATTCCGCCCCTCCGCGCGCAGTGCGTCGATGAGATCGACGATGAGCAGCTCGTTGTAGCAGCCCAGCTTGTAGGCCCACTCGAACCAGCCCTCGGGAAAGCCGATGTCCCGCTGGACGGTGAAGTAGGCCATAGCGGTGCCGTACGCACGTTCCAGGTAGCCACCGGCGTCCAGGTAGGTCACCAGATCGGGGTACGCCTTGGCGATCTGGTACATATGGAAGTACAGCATCATCACGTGGGGGTAATCGTAGGCGCGCCAAAGATGCTCAAGCCCCTTGCCGCCGGACCCGAAGCCGTGCTTGCTGTTGCGGTTTTCGTGCCAGTTGGGCACGCCGTAGATGCCGTAGGCGTAGGGTGCCTCCCGGTCAGTGCGCTGCAGGCCGCCCCAGACGAAGCTCTCGATGTAGGTCTCGAGGGCCGCGATCTCCTCCACATCCGGATAGGCCAGGTTCTTGGCGGCGACGAACGGCGCCTTGGGGAGTGCGGTGTCATCGCAGGCTAGCACGTAGCCCCACCAGCCGTCAAACCCATCCGTGTCGTCCGGCCCGCGCAACACGCCGGTACGCATATCCCACTGCGAGATCAATCCGTAGTACCACTTGCCGGGGTTGCGGTGCTGCTGGTGCTCGACGAGGAAGGCCGCGCGCTTCTTGATGAGCGTCTCCAGCGGCTCGGTGACGAAGAACTCCAGCGGCATTGACGCGTCGCCGTAGCGAACCAGGAGCTGGTTCTCGCCCAAGCGGGTGAATCGCGCGCTATACACATAGGTGTCCGGTGCTACCTGGCCCAGGGACTCAAGTTCAGTCTCAGCCGGGAACTCCGGCACAACCGCATCGATGCACTGCTTCGTCCGTATAGAGAACCTTGCCTCTAGGTCCAAGGGCACCGTCATCCCAGGGACGACGTGGATGTCAAGAAGCCCCTCTCCGTAGAGCACGTCGCGGACACCGTCGTAGTCATCCGCCCATCGGAACCGGAATCCGTAGGTGGCCGTCTCGCCCGGCCCCAACTCCAGGGTCGTGTGCGGCTGTCGCCAGGTCCCCCGCGTCTCCTCTGCGCCGCTGGCGCCCGAGTGGATGAAGGCCCAGTAAGGCCCCTCCCAGGCCATGACCTGCGTCATCGCCGGGACCTCATAGTACTCCAACTTGGTGCCGGGGAGCGGAGTCATCACCACGTACGGGCCAACGCCATTGGCGCGCATCCAATAGATGAACGATCCGTGCCCACCGATGAAGCTATGCTTGATCAGTCGCTGCGTATAGGTGACCGTGGTGTCCTTCTCATACCTAGTGTTGAACAGTAGCGGGAGGGCGAGGTCGCCCACCTCGAGCTCGGCGTCGGTCTCGTTCCGCAGTTCGATTGTCCAGGTCAGCACCTCGCCGCCCAGGGCGAAGGAGCTTGCCACACCCAGTCTTCCATCTCCCTGTGTGCCTGCGGAGCCAACCTTGTCCCCTGAGGCCACGCTGCTCACGGCAGGACGTGCCGACCCCGAAAAGTCCCGGTCGGGATCCGCAGCTCCCGTCGCGAACCAGTCGCCGCCGTCCTGGCGGTAGCGCACCGCGAGCTCTCCCAGCGTTGCGCCCTCCATGAGATACTCGGTGTCGTAGGCATCAACGTGGTGCTTGAGGCTGGTGACCAGTCCGGTCAACGGGTCCAGCTCAAGATCAAATCCGCCCTGATGTAGCGTCTCCCTATTCACAGGTCCCGGGGTACCTCCACAGAATCAGGCGTGTCCTGCTGTCAGACAGCTATCTGTTGGCAAGATTGGGGTTACATGGTCAGCCCGTCAGGCACTGGATCCCCAGCACCCGCGCCCAGGGCGCGTATGCCGGCGGCGGCTCGATGTGCACCTCAGTGTATGTCGACGCCCGACTCGGCCAGGAAAGACTCAACGACCGCAGCAGCATTCTCGGTCGGAGTCTCGGGCTGGAGCCCCTTGGCGGGGCTGAGGATGTAGCCGCCGCCCTTGCCCATCTCGCAGCAGAGGCGAGCGACCTCGTCTCGGATCTCCTGAGGCGTCCCAAAGGGGATAGTGGACTGCGAACCGAGACCACCCCAGAAGGTGAGTCTGTCTCCGAACTGCTTCTTCAGATCATACGGGCTGTTGTCGCGGGCCTCCGGTTGGACGCTCTCATAGACGTCGAGGCCGATCTCGATCAGGTCGGGCAGTATCTCCACGATGCTGCCGCAGCAGTGCGAGAGCACGTACTTGCCGGCTTCGTGTACCCGCCGATAGAGCTCGGCGAGCCGAGGCTTGTAGATACTGCGCCAGCGTTCCGCCCCCATCAGCACGCCGCGCTGGTATCCCCAGTCGTCGCTGAACATGATCCCATCCACAGGCAGCTCAAGGAGTCGCTCGATGATGGCCATCTGATGGTCAGCCAGACGCTGGATCAACTCGTCGTAGAAGGCGGGACTGGCCGCGATGTCCATCATCGTCTCCTCGAACCCGCGCAGGGTCCAGGAGCGCTCGAAGAGACCGAAGCCGAAGAAAGCCGTTAGGAAGTGGTCGCCGTGTTCGGCCGCGAACGCGCGGGCGCGCGTCTCCCAGTCGGGATCGAAGCAGTCATCGATGGCAGGGAGAGCCAGATCATCCAGCGACGGCGCCTTGAGGGCGGGCTCGACGAGCTGGTGAGGACGCAGATCCACGCGCCAGGTGCTGCCGAAGAGATCCGTGAAGAAACGGCCCGAGTCCAGGTCAACGAGCAGGCCCTTGCTAGGTATGGGGAGTGGGCGGATGGCATCATCCAACAGTCCGCGCCAGCCAGTGCTACCGTAGTGAGCATCCAGCCGCTCGGCAACGTCGCCCTCGAAGCCGCCGATGGTATAGGGGACGTGGTCCGTCTCACGGTGCGCGATCTGGTCAATCACGCGGGCTCGCTGCGTCAGTCCCATGTGCCCTACCCCTTCAGCCCACTGACAGCGATGCCCTGCACGAAGTTCTTCTGAGCCAAGAAGAAGATGAGCACGACGGGCGCGACCATCATGGTGGATGCTGCCATGATTAGGTCCCAACGGGTCCGCCCGGCGAACGCATTGCGGAAGGTTGCCAGACCCAGCGCGACCGTGTACTTCTTGACATCCTTGGAGAGATAGAGCAGAGGGCCCATGTAGTCGTTCCACACACCAATGAAGGTGAAGACGGCGACTGTGGCCAAGGCCGGCTTGGTCAGGGGCATCATGATGCGCCAGAAGATTCCAATCTCGCTGGCCCCGTCCACGCGGGCCGCGTCCGCCAGCTCGGCAGGCAGGCTGCGGAAAAACTGACGCAGGAGGAAGATGTTGAAGGCTCCCCCCCCGAAGAAGGATGGCACCGTGAGGGGTAGGATGGTGTTCACCCACCCGATACGGCTGTAGATGACGAACCGTGGGATCAGTGTCACAACACCGGGCAGCATCATCGTCGCGAGTACAACGCTGAAGAGGAGGTCGCGACCGGGGAAGTCGATGCGCGCAAAGGCATAGCCGACCAGCGAGGCAGAGAAGATGATGCCGACTTCATTGATCATCAGAATGACGAAAGTGTTCCAGAGGTACGTGCCGAACGGCTTCTTGGTCCACGCCTCAACGTAGTTCTGAAACTGCGGCGGATTCGGGATCCACTGAGGAGGATAGCGGAAGACGCCGAGCTCAGTCTTCAAGCTGCTGGTCAACAGCCAGAGGAGCGGGAGTGCCATGACGATGCCCCCCCCGACCAGCATGATCCATACGAATACCGTCCAGACCTTGTCGTCCCGGATCCCTCTCGCCACAGCGCGGTCAGCGTTGGGTCTGCCGGTTTGAGTTCTACCTAGTGCTGACATAGTGCCTCCTGGGTGAACCGGTGGATAGGCTGCGCTCAGCCGCCGGCTCAGGCCCTCTCACCGACGTCCTCGTAGTAGACCATGCCCCCCACATACCTGAACACAAAAATGGTGAATGCCAGGATGATCAGGAACAGAACCCAAGCCAGGACAGAAGCATAGCCCATGTCGAAGTACTGGATGCCCGTCCGGTAGGTGTAGAGCACATAGAAGAGCGTGGAGTTCTGTGGCCCCCCACTGGTGATCAGGAAGCCGGCGGTGAAGACCTGAAAGGAGCCGATAATGCCCATGATGAGATTGTAGAAGATGACTGGGGACATCAGGGGAATGGTGATGTGGCGCAGCTTGGCCAGGCGCCCGGCACCATCGATCTCCGCGGCCTCATAGAGCGGCTCCGGGATACCTTGGAGTCCCGCCAGATAGATGACCATCCCTCCACCGATGCCCCACAGACTCATGATGATGAGAGCAGGCATCGCCCATTCAGGGTCCTGAAGCCACTTGATCTTCGACAGACCGATGCCGCGCAAGACCGCGTTGAGAAGCCCGAACTCTGTGTTGAAGATGAAGCTCCAGAGCACGGCGTTGGCGACAGCGGGCACGATGCTAGGGATATAGTAGAGCGTGCGGAAGAAGGCGATGGCCCGAGTCTTGTAGTTCATCAGCAGCGCGAGCAGGAAGCTCATCACCATACCAACGGGCACGGACACCAGTGAGTAGTACGCGGTCACCTTGAGCGACTGCTTGAACAGCGGATCCCTGAAGAGCTTGGTGAAGTTGCCCAACCCGACGAAGAGCGGCTCGCGGATCATGTTCCAGTCGTAGAACATCAACCACAGGGCCGTGAGGGCTGGTCCCAGGAAGAAGAATAGGAAGCCCAAGATGAATGGGGAGATGAAAAGATAGCCCAAGAGGGCATTCCTCCCGCGTCGGGTCTTGGGTCGGAGACGGCCTAGCAGGCCGGTAGCCACCGACATTGTCACCTCCGTCCATACTGTGTGGCCGCACGGGCTCTGCGCGAACGGCAGTATGCCCTGCGCGGCCACGGATCAGGCCGTGAGGCGCCGGCGGGGGCCGGCACCTCACGGGGGCGCGTCTCCTACGTCTAGCCTCGGGCCTGCTCCTCAGCCATGAGGCGGTTGGCTTCGCTCACGGCGTCAGGTAGCACATCGGCAGCCGCCGCGTCGCCGACGAAGATCGCGTCGAAAGCGGGCTGCAGCGCCAAGTCAGCGGCCTTGCGGTAGCCGACAGGCATCGTGAGGTAGTGCCCGAACCTGGGCGTGAACTCCCGCACGATCTTCTCGTAACCCGCGGGATGCTCGGGCTCCACGCACCAGCGCGCGATGGCCTCGTCGGTCATCAGTGCACTCTGGCTTGGTAGCCACAGACCCGTGCGGCAGTACCGCTCCTGGTACCAAGGGGAGGAGAGGAAGCGGATGAGCTTCCAGGATTCCTCGGGATGCTCGGTGTCCTTGACGACCGTCACAAGGTGCGCCTGCATATCCGTGCCGGGCTCCTTCATCGCAGGAAGGCTGCCGGTACCAAGCGTGCCCTCGATCTCCCAGAGCCAGGAGAGGGCCCAGGACCCATCGACCTGGAGACCCAGCATCTTGGTCTCGAGCAGCTGCGCGGAGCCCATGCCGAGCGCCTCCATCGCCGTCGAGGTCGGCATCACGTTGTCGACCAGGGCCAAGTCGGCGATCGTCTGGATCGCCTCCATAGCGTCAGGCGTGTCGAGGACGATTTCCTGAGAAACCGCATCCACCCAGTCCGCACCGTTGCACTGCACAGCCGCGTGGAGCGGGATCCACCAGGTGGGCCAGCTCACACCCCAGCGGACCACAGACTCCGGATCGAACCCGGCGTCACCGGGGTGGTTCCCGCCATCGTCTTCGGTGAGCTGCCTGCAGACGTTGATGAACTCATCCCACTGCCAGGCCTCGTCGGGATCGTTGCTCGGCGGCTCGATGCCCAGCTCGTCGAAGAGATCCAGGTTGTAGTAGAAGTGGGGCGCCACCCAGCAGGAGCCGATGCCGTACCACTGGCCCTCATACTCGCAGCGCTCCTTCTCCTGAGGCTGGATCCAGTAGTTGGGATCCGACATCTCGTCATCAGCGTTGATGAAGTCGGTGAGCGGCAAGAGCAGCTTGTCCTTGCAGAAGGTGCGGTAGACATCGCTCTCTACGCGCGCACAGTCGGGTGGCGTACCGGCGGCCACGAGCGAGAGCAATTGCTCCAGTCGCGACATACCCTCAGCCTGCGACACCAGGATCCACTCGATGTTCGGGTTCTCCTCTCGGAACTTGGCCTCCTCCTCCGGATAAAGGTCGTCGTTGCCGGGGGAGCCCAGGAATTCGATCGTGACCGGCTCCGCTGCAGGCGGAGCTGCAGTGGGCTCGGAGGGCTTCTCATCAGGTTCAGGCTCCTCTGGCTCCATCGCCGTGGGCTGGCATGCAGCCAGTGCCGCTGCGCTGCTTGCGATGCCTGCCAACCTCAGGAATTCGCGCCGACTCATTCTCAATGAACTCATTGCCGTGCCTCCTCCTATGATCTCAGCTTGGTACTAAGCGATCCCTCAGAACTCTCGTCACACCCATATCGTCGCCACTCGGGATACGGCACCTCCTTCTGAGCACCACAGACGCGCGCAGCGGCCCTGCCAACCGGCCGCACTGCGGCAGACCAGCATTCCCCAGTCACGCCTGTCCGGAGTCCGGACAGGACCGTCGCCGCACGCGGGTGAAACTCGCCCGCTCAGGCTCGAAGTCCCACGGCTCGTTCGACCCCCCGCAGCTCTGCCGGACCACCAACTTGCCCGGTATGAGAATCGGGGCCGGCCGATCTCCGTGCCCATCGATGAGTTCGACCAATAGCTGTGCAGACCGTCTTCCCATCTCCTGACACGGCATCTGCACCGTCGTGATTCCCGGACGCACGAACCCCGCCATGTCACGATCGTCATACCCGACCACGGCCAGATCGCCTGGCACATCGAGACCGGCCTCTTGCGCAGCATAGATCGCGCCCAGCGCCATCAGATCGTTCGCGGCAAAGACCGCCGTGGGGCGGGTATCGCACGATATGAGAGTCCGAGCCGCATCGTACCCACTTCGCACCTCCCAGTCTCCGACCAGCACCAGCTGGTCATCGAAAGGGATAGCCGCTGCAGTCAGTTCATCGCGGTAGCCACGCAGGCGATTTGCCGATGCGTCCCACCCCTCAGGTCCGTTGATGAAGCCGATCCGGCGGTGACCAAGGCCTATCAGATGGTGCACGGCCAGCCGGCCCCCTTGGCGATCGTCGGGCACCACCGAGCCGCTGGCAAGCGAGTCGAAGAGCCGGTGCACAAAGACGTGTGGCACACCAGCCAAACGGAAGACTTCGTCCGATGACCTGATACACGACTCAACCAGCAGGATGCCGTCGATCTGTCGAGCCCGAAAGGTCTGGATAGCCGCGATCTCCGTATCGGGATCCCAGTAGGAGTTGATGGTGATGCTCAGGTAGTTGTGCTTGTCCAGAACGTCCTGGATCCCCTGCATGATCAGGGGGTTGAAGGGGCTGAGCAGGTTCTCCACCACAATGCCGATGGTCAGCGTCCGATCCGTTCTGAGGCTTCTCGCAACCAAGTTGGGTCGATAGCCCAGCTCTCGCGCCGCGTCGAGCACTGCCTGGCGCGTCTCTTCGGCTATCGGATGGTCGGCATTGCTCAGCGCCCGGGACGCAGTCGTCACAGACACACCAGCTGCACTTGCCACATCAGAGAGTCGTACGGGCACCTGCACCACCCATGGAGACACAAGAGGAGTAGGAAATCGTTTTCCGGGCACCCCCAGTATAGGGGAAAACGATTTCCTTGTCAACACTCTGGAGGCGGAAGTCACCTGGATTGCCCCTGCAATGGGGGAGGTCAGCTCAGATCGCGGCCTCGCTGCGCCGCTCGCAGCCCAGGGCAACCCATCTACAATGGGAGCCGCACAGATCACGACCCAGCCGGACGCGGCACGGCACATCACCACCCCGAACGGAGACGAGTTGGGCAGCTGGCGTGAAGTCTTGAGGCAGGTTCGGCGCGACCAGAGGGTACACGCAGATCGCGTTCACTTCGACATGCGGCCTGCGTGGCGCGCCATGGGCTACCGTGAGGCCGCGGGCCGACCGGAGCCGGTGATCTGGGCGGCGGCGTTCCGGCGAGTGCTGCTGGAGGACCGTCTGCATCTCTACCCCGGAGACCTGCTTTGCGGTAGTCACAACGGCTGGTTCGCGAAGCACCTGCCTGAAAACCTGCCCCGGCAGGACTACGAGACCCTAGTCGCCGAACACGACGCCCGGGGTCGGCGCGACTTCTGGGCAGGCTGGGACCATACGGTGGCCGACTATCCGACGCTGCTCTCAGAAGGCGTTGGCGGACTGCTCGATCGCGCCCGCACCTCGTTGGCGAGACATCCCCACCCCACGGAGCAAGCTGTCCTACAGGGCATCATCGTCGCGCTCGAGGCGTTCTCGGCCTACATGCGCCGGTGGGCGGATGCCGCCGACCGGGCAGGTCACGCCGAGATGGCGAGGATGGCGCGGAAGGTATCGGTCGAGCCGGCGGGCACCTTCCATGAGGCAGTTCAGCTTGTAGCCTTCACTCACCTGGCCTTCGAAAGTCAGGGACGTCACCACATGGCGCTGGGCAGGATCGACCAGTTCCTGCTCCCGTACTACTGCGATGACGTCGCTGCGGGACGGATCACGCGCGACGAGGCCCTGGACCTCCTGTGCCATCTGTGGACCAAGCTAGCTGAGAACGGTACCGTGCAGAACATCTGCATCGGTGGGCTGACGCCGCTGGGCGAGGATGGCACGAACGAGCTGTCGTATCTGTGTCTGGAGGCGACGAAGCTAGTGCACTCCCCCTACACCAACCTCTCGGCCAGGTTCCACGACGCCACACCCGAGGCCTTCTATCGCGCATGCTTCTACGTCATCCGTACCGGCATCGGCTTTCCGGCGATCTTCAACGACCACGTGCTGGTCCCTGGCCTGGTGGAGATCGGCATCCCCGTCGAGGTCGCCCGCGACCACTGCATGGTGGGGTGCATCGAGACGATGCTCTCTGGCCGCCAACCCGCCTGGTCCGACGGTCGTTACAACATGGCGCTGCAGCTCACTCGGGCCATGCAGGCGATCAGAGGGCATCCGGTGCCATCCTACGGCCTCCTTCTTGAGACGTTCAGAGAGGAGATGCGGAGGTCACTGGCGGACTACTGTGAGGTGTTCAGCGCCTATCTGGCGGGCTTCCCCGCAGCCCGGTACCCGGACCCCTTCCTCTCGGCCCTCACACGCCACTGCATCGATCGCGCCAGGGACGTCAACGACGGCGGCGCCGAGTACCCACGTATGCACGGCATCGCCGTCATGGGGCTGGGCACGGTCTCGGACTCGCTCGCGGCGGTCAGACGGCTCGTCTTCGAGGAGGAGCGCATCACATACGGGGAGCTGTTGGATGCGATGGACGCGGACTTCGAGGGATACGAGCCCCTTCGGCAGCTGCTGATCCGCCGCGCTCCCAACTACGGCAACGATGTCGACGAAGTGGACAGCATCGCGGCATGGCTGGTCGACTGGACCTCGCGCGAGTGTCTGAAGCACGAGATCAGCGGCGGAGGCCGGTTCGTGGCGGCGATGGCGGCGAACACCAGCAACATCCCAGCGGGCAAGGAGGTCGGCGCCACGCCCGACGGCCGCCGTGCGTACACGCCGCTCTCGGACGCCGCCAGTCCCACCTTCGGACGTGACCTCCGAGGACCGACGGCCTTCCTGAACTCCGTCGCCAAACCCGACTATCACCGGGTGCTGACGGGGAGTGTGGTGAACATGAAATTCGAGCCCGACCTGTTCGAGGGCCCTGAGGGCGCGCGCGCGTTCCTGGCCCTGATGAAGGTCTTTGTGCGCAACCGGGTACAGGAGCTGCAGTTCAACTTCACCGGCAACCAGGCGCTGTTGGAGGCTCGGGAGCATCCCGAGCTGTACGAGAGCCTGGTGGTTCGCGTCAGCGGGTTCTCGGCGTATTTCACGTCGCTAGAGCCGGAGGTGCAGAGCGACATCATACGGCGTCGCGCACACGGCGAGATCGGTGAGATGGCGGCCCCATCCACCAGCCTGCCCTCGCTGGGGCCGATCTCCTGACCGATCCCCTCTGGGGCGGCGTCATCCAGCCGTCCGCGTCTGGCCCGACCCCCACGTGCTCGCCAAGGTCGTGGCCCTGGTATATGATGACGCGGTGCCACGGTACGCGGCGCGGCCCTCGCCGGCCCCCGACTGCGGCCATCCACGAGACACCAGCACTGCAGGGAGGATACTGTGTACGACGTGAACGCTGCCACGCCGGATCTGGGTTCATCGGCCCCGTCCACGTGGAGGCGCTGAGGCGCCTTGGGGTGAACGTCCGGGGGGTGCTCGAAGCCACTCCGGAGCTGGGAGTTGCTGCGGCGCAGCGTATGGGACTGACGAGGGTGTACCACAGCCTGGACGAGCTGTTGCGTGACGACGATGTACAGGCGGTCCATATCGCAACGCCTAACCGGCTGCACTTCGAGATGGCCAGCGCCACCATGAAGGCAGGGAAGCACGTGATGTGTGAGAAGCCGCTGGCGATGGACTCGGATGAGACGGCGCAGTTGGTCAAGCTGGCTCGGGCGGCCAACGTGGTAGCAGGCGTCAACTACAACCTGCGTTTCTATCCACTCTGTCTAGAAGCCCGCGACATGGTCGCGCGCGGCGACGTGGGCGACGTGTTCCACGTCTGCGGCAGCTACGTGCAGGACTGGCTGGCCAAGCCTACAGACTACAACTGGCGGGTTCTGGCGGAACAGGGCGGCCAACTGCGCGCCGTTGCCGACATCGGCACACACTGGCTGGACCTCGTCCACAGCATCGTCGGCCAGGATATCGTCGAGGTGTTCGCCGACCTGAAGACGGTGCACGAAGTGCGCCAGCGCCCCCTGGGAGAGATCCAGACTTTCAAGGGCCAGGAGGAGACGGTCGCAGCCACCGAGCCGGTCAACATCACCACGGACGACTATGGCTGCGTCATGCTCCGGTTCAGCAATGATACGCGCGGCGTCTTGTGGGTGAGTCAGGTGACGCCTGGGCGCAAGAACAGCGTGCGATTCGAGCTCGCCGGATCCCGTTGCTCGCTGGCGTGGGGCAGCGAGGATCCTAACCACATCTGGGTCGGCCATCGGGACAAAGCCAACGAGTTCCTGATGAAGGATCCGGCGCTGCTGTCCGGGACCGCGTCCGCCTACACCAACTACCCTGGCGGGCACAACGAGGGGTTCCCGTCCACGTTCAAACAGTGCTTCCGCGCGTTCTACGACTACATCCAGGCCGGTGACTACGATGCCCCGGCGGAGTTCGCGACGTTCGAGGATGGGCACCGCGAGATCAAGCTCTGCGAGGCCATCCTCATGAGTGCTCAGGAAGACCGTTGGGTTCAAGTCTAGGGAGGCAACGACCATGATGAAGCTGGGTTTTGTCAGTGCGATTCTGCCCGATCTACTGCTCAAGGACGTGGCCGGCTTTGCCGCCGAGGCCGGATTCGAGGCCGTCGAGCTGATGTGTTGGCCCAAGGGGAAGGCGGAGCGACGCTACGCAGGCGTGACCCACGTGGATGTCACGGACTTCAGCCCCAAGGATGCCGCTGAGGTCAAGGAGGTCATGGCAGAGGCCGGGGTGGTCATCAGTGCACTGGGCTACTACCCCAATCCCCTCAGCCCTGACAAAGAGGAAGCCGGCGTCGCCATCGACCACATCAAGCGAGTAATCGAGGCCACGGCGCTGCTCGAGCTGGGACAGGCCAACACGTTCATCGGTCGCGATTGGACCAAGTCCGTCGATGACAACTGGCCCGGCTTTCTGGAGGTGTGGCCGCCGCTTATCGCCTTCGCGGAGGAGTGCGGCGTTCGCGTCGGCATCGAGAACTGCCCGATGTTCTTCTCCGGAGACGAGTGGCCCGGTGGCAAGAACCTGGCAACCACGCCCGCCATCTGGCGGCGTATGTTCGAGGCCATCCCCAGCAAGGGCTTCGGCCTCAACTACGACCCCTCGCACATGGTGTGGCAGCAGATCGACTACATCAAGCCGCTGTGGGAGTTCGCCGACCGGATCTTCCACGTCCACGCCAAGGACTGTCGCGTGGACAAGCGCCGGCTGGACGAGGTCGGCATTATGGCCAACCCGCTGGAGTTCCACACGCCCAAGCTGCCGGGGCTCGGCGAGGTGGACTGGGGGCGCTTCCTCTCGGTCCTGAGTGACGTCGGGTACGACGGCCCGGTGTGCATCGAGGCGGAGGACCGGGTCTACGAGGGATCGCTGGAGAGCTGCAAACAGGCGCTGCGCCAGAGCGGCAGGTATCTGAGGCAGTTCTTGCCGTAGCGCGGGTTCGCCCTCTACGGAGCAGACACAGGACAGACGCCGGTCGGCAAGCGATCGGCGTCTGTCCTGTGTGAGTGATGAGATCAGTCAGATGCAGTCCTCAGGGCGACGGTGACCCCGGCGTCGTCCCAGATCTCCCCCCGGGGACGCTCGAACCGACGCACGGTCACACCGGCATCAGCATTCGCCGAGGACACGTCCGTCCTGGGCATCGCCACGGCCTTCTGCAGCCCGCCACACCCCGACACCACCATCGTCCCCAGATCCCTGAAGCCGTACCGCCCGTGCATCTGCGCGTCCTCCAGGGACGCAAGCCAGTTAACGCCGTTCACGCCTCACGCCTTCCAGAGCCGGAGCAGATAGGCCACTCATGCTGACTGCTGCGCATTCATCTCAGTTTGCACCCCCTGTCGTGGTGCTCCCAAGGTACAGCCAGGTTCTCGCAAGGCTCTGAGTCAACTCTGAGAAACTGAGTCGCACGCAGGCTATCGCTGACTGGAGGCTTTGGTACAATGGAGAGGATGGCGTTCCCTGTCGTAGTGTGCGGAGGATGCTATGAGCCGAATCCGGATCTCGCTCCTGGGTCCCGTGGCCGTCACGGTCGACGACACCACCGTCTCTCACTTCCCCTATGCCAAGGTCGCAGCGCTGCTCGCCTACCTAGCGACTGAGCGCGGTCCTCGCGCAAGAGCGGAACTCACCGACCTCCTCTGGCCCGGTGCGCAGTCCCGGAACGCGCGACAGAGCCTGAGCCAAGCCCTCTCTGACCTTCGGACCGTGCTCGGGGACCGAGAGACGGCCGTTGGTGAAGAACCAATCGTGGAGGCATCCCGGCAGTCCGTGGGGCTCAGTCCAAATGCCAACGTCTGGCTCGACATCGAAACCTTCGAGCAGCGCAGCCAGGCCGTACACGAGCACCAACACGAGGACCCTGCACTGTGCGCCGCCTGCCTGGAACACCTTGTGCGTGGCATCGAGCTCTACCGCAATGACTTCCTATCGGGCCTGAGTCTTCAAGACGCTCTGCGGTTCGAGGAGTGGGCACTTCTCCAGCGCGAGAAGTTCCGGCGACACTGCCTGGAGGACCTGGGTCTCCTGACCGGTGCCCATCTCGCCCTCAAGCACTACGCCGACGCGAGACGCACAGCACGAAGACAGCTCACCCTGGACCCCTGGCGCGAGAGCGCGCACCGCCAGCTAATGCGGGCCTTGGCGCTCGACGGTCGGCGAACCACGGCTCTCGGTCAGTATGCGACCTGCCGGGAGACCCTGGCCGCCGAACTGAGTGTGGACCCCGAGCCGTCCACGACAGCGCTCTATGAGGCCATCCGAGACGGGACACTGCGGGCCGACGGCATACCCCTGGGACTGCCGACTGGAGCGCCGCCGGTCCAAGCCACCGGCCCGGCTCCGTTCCGAGGCTTGCGCTTCTTCGATGTGGATGACGCCCACCTGTACTTCGGACGTGAGGCACTGACGGAGCGTCTGGTCAAGCACGTTGCCTCAGGTGCGCCCTTCCTGGCAGTCATCGGCGCGTCAGGCAGCGGCAAGTCCTCGCTCGTGCGTGCCGGGCTCATCGCGCGCGTGCAGCGGTTAGCGGCCGATGCCGGTCGTCCCATCCGGGTGCTAGTCCTCACGCCCACCGCGCAGCCGCTTGTCTCCCTTTGTCACGGTGTGCTCGAGGAGGGTGCGCCTGAAGGAGACATACTCGCCTGCAGTCAAGCGCTACGGGGAAACCCCGCCGGTCTGCGTTCGCGCCTCGTCCAGACTGAGGTCGCAGGCTCCCCAAGTGAATCCCACGCGCTGGTGGTCGTGGACCAGTTCGAGGAGCTGTTCAGCCTGTGTCGCGACGTGAACGACCGCCGGGCCTTCGTAGACAGTCTGGTCGCCGCTGCCGGCACCAGATCGCGTGAGGGATCTGTCTACTCCGTGCAGGTGGTCATCACGCTGCGTGCCGACTTCTACCACCACTGCGCCGACTACGAGGCGCTGCGCGAGGTCCTAGAGTCGCACCAAACCTACATCGGCGCGATGGTGCCCGAGGAACTGAGGCGGGCCATTGAGGGCCCCGCAGCCGCAGGAGGCTGGGCTCTCGATCCGGGCCTCGTGGAGCTCCTTCTCCAGGATGTGGGAGCCACCGCAGGTCGAGCACCGGAGCCCGGGGCGCTCCCCCTGCTCTCTCACGCGCTCCTGGAGACTTGGAAGCGCCGCGAGGGGCGGACACTGACGCTCAAGGGCTATGCCGATGCCGGCGGCGTCCGGGGCGCCATCGCCCAATCAGCGGAGTCCGTCTACCGGGCCCTGGGTCCCGATGGACGGCGGATCGCCAGGTCGGTCTTCCTGCGCCTGACCGAGCTGGCTGAGGCCGATGGCGAGACGGGCACCTCGCTCTTCACGCGGCGTCGCGCCGGCATGGGAGAACTGGTTGTGGAGCCGGGCGTCGAGACGACAGTACGCGACGTGCTGGACACCCTTGCTCAGGCCCGGCTGGTGACGATGGGCCGCGATGCGGTCGAGGTCGCCCACGAGGCGCTTATCCGTGAGTGGCCGACGCTCCGTGCCTGGCTGGCAGAGGACCTGGAGGGGCTGCGCACCCACAGGCACTTCACCGAAGCCGCGTTGGCCTGGGAGAGCCGTAGGCGCGACCGCGCCGAGCTGTACCGCGGCGCGCGACTGGCGCAGGCAGCCGAGTGGGCCGGCGCGCACCCCGACGAGCTGAACACGCTGGAGCGAGAGTTCCTGACGGCGTCTGACGACGAGCAGACCCGGCGCGAGCGGGAACTCGAGGAGCAACGCCAGCGGGAGTTGGCCGCAGCACAGCGTGCCGCGGAGGCGGAGCAGCAACGAGCCGCGGAGCGGGGACGGCTGCTGCGCTGGATCGGCGTCGCCGCCGCGCTGCTCCTGGTCGCCACCATTGCTGCAACAATGCTGGGCAGCCGCTACCGCGCTGCAGCTGAGGAGAAGACGGTGCTCGCCGAGCACAACGCGGCTGTGGCCGCGACAGCCCAGGCCGCTGAGGAGAACGCCCTCGCGGCGCAGGCGGAGGAATCGCGACAGCGCTCCGAGGCGGATGCAGCCAGGGAGGCAGAGGCCCAACAGCGCGCGTTTGCCGAGGAGGCGCAGCGTGCCGAAGCGAAGCAACGAGCAGCGGCTGAGGCCGCGGAACGCGAGGCTGCCGCCCAGCGCGACGCCGCCGAGATGGAGGCGCGGCAGAGCCTGGCGATGGGTCTTGCGGGTCAGGCCGCCGTCCACCAGGACAAGAACTCGGCGCTGGCCCTGCTCCTGGCACTGGAGGCCAACGCGATCCACGACACGCCCCAGACCAGGGGCGCCCTGGTATCCGCCCTGGAACACAGCCCCGGTCATGTGCGGTTCTACGGGGACCACGAGGACTACGTCAACGGCGTGGCGGTGAGCCCTGATGGTTCTCTCCTCGCCGTGGCGGAGGGGGCCCGCGTGTACCTGCGCGACCCCGTCACCGGCGAGAGGATTGGACAGCCTATGTCCGGCAGTGCCGGTACCCAGATGCACGACGCAGCCTTTCTGGCGGAGGGCGCGATATTGGCCGCTCTGGAGACCCAGGACTCGGAGGCGCCGTCCGAGATGCGCTTCTACGAGGTATCGCCCACGGACGGCATCAGGGCGGAGTTGGGCTCGGTCGTCGCATCCCGGTACCTGTACCTACTGGACTATTGGGGCACGGCGGCCACAAGCCCCGACGGACAGCGGCTGGCCTTCGCCGGCTGCTATGAGGGGTTCACCACCCCAGGGGGCTCCCACTACTGCAAGCACGGCGGCGTGAGTCTATTCGACATCTCGGACCTTGTGGCAGGCGAGGGCAGTGCCGTTGAGGTGGCCAGCTTGGATGTCGTCGGCCAAATCCACGAGGTCGCCATATCACCCGACGGGAAGACCGTTGCCCTCGGCGGGTGCTCCGATGGGGCAGACAACGGCTGCAACGAGTCATTCACACTGCTCTGGGACCCGGTTAGCGACGAGATCATCGCGCGCGAGGCGTTCGACGCCGTCGGGCTGACTGACGTAGGGGCTCTGGCCTACACACCCGATGGGGCCCACCTGGTGGTCGCCGGCTGTGGCGCCAACGGCGTCAACAGCACGTGCATCCAGGCTCGAGCGGACGTCTGGGCGCTGGACCCGGTCGAGAGTGTCGCCAAGCTTGTCCTGGATGAGGCAGACGACATGTTCTACAGTGTGGCCGTGAGTGCCGACGGATGGGCCGTCGCGCTGGGGGAGTTTTCCCCCCCCGACATCTACGTCTGGCGGCCTTGGGAGGAGAGCCTCCGACCACTGCCTATGGTAGGACACACGAACGCTGTCAACGACCTGGCCTTCTCCGTCGACGGGCGGATGCTCTACTCGACCGGTGACGATGACCTACTGGGCTACTGGGATCTGACGCTGACCGGAGGCATTCGATCTCGCCTGGTCAGGGAGTGGCAGAGTATTACGCAGGTGACGTACAGTCCCAACGGCGACATCGTGGCCACCGGGAGTATGGGTGGAATACAGCTGTGGGACGCCGAGACGGGTGAGCTCGTCAGGTTGCTGGAAACACCTGGACCTATGGACGTGCAGTGGGGTGTCTCGTTCAGCCCGGATGGGAGACTCTTGGCCACGGGCGGCATCACTGCCGGGGACATCCGCCTGTGGGACGCCGAGACGGGCGAACCCGTCGGTGAACCTGTCGTGCCCGTTCCGGACACTCCGGCGTGGAGCGTCGCCTTCAGTCCCGACGGCAAGATCCTGGCAGCCAGCGGCAGACATCCGCTGATCACGCTGTGGGATGTCGATGGCCTGATCGCCGGAGAACCCGTGAGCCGGACGCTCCTGGGGCACGCACCAGACTACGGCGTAGCCCAGGTGGTCTTCAGCCCTGATGGTAGCCGGCTGGCCTCGTCCGGCAACGACGGGACCGCACGGTTCTGGGACGTGGCCACCGGGGAGCAGGTGGGCGACGCGCTCAATCCCGACGGTGGTTCCCTCAGGTCGCTCGCTTACAGCCCAGACGGGACGCTCCTGGCGACGGCGTGCGACGACACCAACATCCGTCTGTGGGATGCAGTCACGCACGACCTGATCGCCACCCTATCGGGTCACGATACGGACATCTGGCACATCGCGTTCACACCGGATGGCACGATGCTCCTGTCAATTGATGACCTGGGGTCCTTGTGGTTGTGGGACATAACCGACCCGGCGAACCCCGGACGCGCCATCGCGGAGACGAATCAGGGCCACCTGACATGGGCGTATGGTCTCGCGGTCAGTCCGGACAGCAAGACCGCCGTCACCACCGCCCAGTCCGGCGAGATCCAGCAATGGCACATCGATCCCGCGTGGTGGCGCGAGCGCGCGTGCGCCATCGCCGACCGCAACCTGACGCAGGCTGAGTGGCAGCAGTACCTGCCCAATGAGCCGTACCGAGAGACGTGTCCTTGAGCCGTCGCTATCGATTGAGAGCGCCGCGGGCGCCCGCGACACCGACTCGGGCTCGCGCCCCCTGCCCTGTCACAACGGTGGACGCGTGACCGCACCACGCAGCGAACGCGCGCAGCTTGCCCTGGACACGATCAGGGGCAAGCCGACGGTCGGCATCCCGACCAAGGCCGTCAACGTGATGGAACACCGGATGATCGACCGGATCGCCGGTGTCCCGGAGGGCACCTACGTCGAGCAGCCGGAGCCCACGTACCGCCGGATGTTGATCAACGCCGGCTGCTGCCTGGTGGACCAGTACATCCCCGAGAACCCGCTCTCGATGGGACGGTATGGATACGAGCGCGACAAAGAGCCTCTGGTCGCCGGCGTCAACGCAGCAGAAGTCCGAGTCGACGGGATGCTGATCGACTCGCCTGAGGCAGTTGCTGCCCATGTCGAGTTTGTGTGTATCCCGCGCCTTCGGGAACAGGTACGGTCCTTTGATCAGCAGGATTGCGTGAGAACTATCCTAGATCGTGAGGCAGCGATCCAGGCACAGCTCGGCCCGACGATGCTGAAAAGCGGCTACAGCTCCGTCCACTTCCCCACCCTGGACTACGGCAGATACGGGTACGAGGCCTACTTCATAGCCTACGCCCTCTACCCCGATGTGATCGAGCGGCTATTCGCAGCGCAGGCAGACCTGGCGCTCCTCCAGAACACCGCGGCTCTCCGGGCGATCCGAGAGGGCGGTCTGCCTCCCCTCGTACGCCTCGACCACGATATGGCGGACGGCCGTGGGACCTTGGTAGACATCAGGTCGCTCGACCGGCTCTGGTTCCCCCACTTCACGAGGTGCCTCGCGCCGCTGCTCGAGAGCGAGGTGAAGCTGATCTGGCACTGTGACGGCAACCTCAGCCAGATGGTGCCGCGGCTTCTCGATGTGGGCCTCAAGGGATTCCAGGGCTTCCAGTACGAGGACGGCATGGACTACGAGGCCATCTGCCGGATGCGGACCCGGGATGGCGAGCCCCTGCTCATCATAGCCGGCGTATCCGTCACGCGCACGCTGCCGATGGGCACGCCCGATGACGTGCGCCGCGAGATGCGGTGGCTGGTCGACCACGGACCACCGACCGGGCTGATTCTCGGCGCGTCCAGCAGCATCACGCCGGGGGTCCCGTGGCGTAATCTGGAAGCCCTGATCGAGGGCTTTGACTACTATCGAACACGAGGTCGCGGACGCGCGGCCGAGGCACGCAACCGACCCGGGCGCACGCATCTCAAAGGTCAGTGAGAGGAGTGGTGTCATCCCGAGGCAACCAACCCGGAGGATTGGCGGGATCTTGTGCTGCGGACGCGCTGGATGGCGCCGCACAAGACCCCTCACTGGCCTGACAGAGCAGCGCGGTTGATCTCAGGACCCGTTCGGGGTGACATACCTGGTAGGGTCCTGCAAGATGCGTACACCCTGGACAACCAGATCTTGATCCAAGGAGAGATCATGTACTCAGCCCAGACCATCCCGTGGCAGTTGGCCAGCACATCCGCGGCATCGCCAGCGGCTGTGAGCCGGCGCCTCTTCTTCTTCAGCGAGACGCTGCCGCAAGGCGCGCGCAACGTGCACCACGTCTACGCACCCGTCACGAAGCATGGCGTGGTGCTGGAGGGCGACGCACCCTGGGAGGGCGGCAGCGCGACATCGTTCTGCGGGTCTGCTGTCCGGCTCGACGACGGTCGCTACAGGCTCTACTACACCACGGTGCAAGAGGGCACGATGCGCATCGCCGTTGCGGAGTCGGCTGACGGCCTGCAATGGGACCGTCTCCCCCTCGGTCAGGAGATCTGGGAGGGGCACAACACCAACCGCCTGGTCCTGAGCGGCGTGCCTGGCGTCATGCCAGGAGATCGGCGAACGGGGGAGCTGGTTGCTCCCGATGGACGGCGCGTGGTCCTGTCGGGTGAGGGCAGCCGGCAGAACCACGTCGGCCAGGCCCAGGTGCTCCGCCTGCCCGACGGGCGCTGGCGGATGGCCTACTGGCACCATCAGCACGGATGGGGCAGGATCCCCTACCTCTACACGATCGCAGAGAGCGAGGACGGCCTGCGTTGGCATGTGCCGGACTACGATCGACCGGTGCTCGTCTCCCATTGGCTGGGCGACCAGACGGGCCTGACCGAGGACCAACAGCTTGCCGAGAAGGCGTTGCGCACCAACGACGCCAACTTCGTCTACCTCAACCCGCGCCTCGGATGCTATGAGCAGTTCTCGCAGTGGCTCTTGGATGCTCCCCCAGAGCGTCGTGTCGAAGAGGACAACTGCCCCCCATTCAACCGGATGATCCAGCGCCGGGTCAGCGCAGATGGCCTGACCTGGAGCGCGCCGGAGCTGGTGATTCAGGCAGATGCCCGTGATCCCTGGGATCAGCAGTTCTACCATCTAGCGGTCCAGTACCACGAGGACTGGGTGATCGGCTCGCTGGGCCACTACCGGGTGGAAGCAGCCCAGCAGACGATGGATCTGGAGCTCGTCTTTAGTCGTGACGGTCGCCGGTGGGAGCGTCCGCTGCGCAGCGGCTTCATCCCTCGTGGGCCTGGCCGCGACGCCGAGGGGGTCTATCCCACCAACGCGTGGATCGACCTGGGGGACCGTTGGCTCAGCCTCTACACGGGTATGGCGCGCAAGCACAGGCAGCACGCCGACGAGAATCTGCCCAAGACGTGCATTATGGCAGCCACCTGGGCCAAGCACCGCTTCGTCGGCTTGCGCGCGGGCCAGCCGGGAGATTCTCTCTCTGGTGGATTCCTGACGCCGGTCTTCTACCCGCAGTCAAGCGAGATCCGGGTCGACGCCGACGTCCGGGGATGGCTACGCGCTGAGCTGTGTGATGCTTGGGGGCGGAAGCTGGACGGCTACCATCTGGCGGATTCGGAGCTCATCACCGGCGAAAGCCCTGGCCATCGACTCAAGTGGCGAGATCGAGACACGCGGCAGTTCCGCCACGACCCTGTGCGAGTGCGGATTGAGGCAGCCGACGCGGACATCTACGGTGTCGCGTTCTGACTACAAATCTCCCCTAGATCGCCTATCATTGGGAGTGCGTGGCGTACGAGCGCACTCTGCGCCGGCCAAAGAATCAAGGGACACCACCAAGGAGGAGAAAGATGGTACTCATGTTGACGCGCGCAGATGTGATGTCTGTGCTCGAGATGGACGACTGCATTGACGTTCTGGAGAAGGCATTCGCGGAGTTCTCGAATGGCACGGCGGACCTGCCGATGCGGATCGGCATCACGGCACCCGACGGGCTGAACCTCTACATGCCGGCCTATCTCAAGGAGATGAACGCGCTGGCGTGCAAGGTTGTCTCGGTCTACAAGCAGAACCCGCACAAGCACAACCTGCCCACCACGATCGGCAAGGTGCTCCTCCAGGACCCGGCCACCGGCGATGTTCTGAGCATCATGGACGGCGGCTATCTGACGGCCGTTCGGACCGGTGCGGTGAGCGGCTTGGCGACCAAGTTCCTGGCCCGCGAGGACCAGGGGCAGGTGGCCGCGATCTTCGGCGCCGGCGTCCAGGCGCGGATGCAGTTGTGGGCCGTCTGTGAGGCGCGGGACGTGGTCAAGGCCCTGGTCTATGACAAGTACCCGGAGACGGCACAGGATTTCGTCGAGGTGATGGAGGAGAAGCTCGGAATCCCCATCGAAATCGCGGAGACGCCGGAGGCCATGCTGGAGGCGGACATCATCTGCACCGCTACCTCATCACCCACGCCGATCTTCGACGGCAACAAGGTCAAGCCCGGCACGCACATCAACGGTATCGGCAGCCACTCGCCCGGAGCCCGCGAGCTGGATACGGCGGTCATCGCACGATCGCTGTTGATCGCCGACGGGTACGAGGCCTGCCTCAACGAGGCCGGCGACATCATGATCCCCATCAGCGAAGGCGCCATCACCGCCGACCACATCCGCGCGGACCTGGGCCAGATCGTGACCGGCAAGAAACCTGCCCGCACCGGCGCGGATCAGGTCACGCTGTTCAAGTCCAACGGCCTCGCGATTCAGGACTCCGCCACCGCGCTCCTGGTCTATCAGAAGGCCAAGGCCGCCGGCATCGGCACAGAGGTCGACATCTAGCCTCTCGCGCAGCATCTCACACAAACGCACACCGGGCGCTGGGGACTCCCCCAGCGCCCGACCCTTTTCTGGCGCGACAGAAGCCCCGGCGACGGCTATATTATATGCTATAATATTGTTACATATGTAGATAATAGGAGGGGCAGATGGGAACCAGAAGTGAGTCCTTGGTTGAGCGATCCCTGGCGTATGGTTCGGCCCGCGACCTGATCTTCGGCCGAGCACCGCACCCGGTCACGTGCGGACACGGTGTCGTCATCGGGGGCGGACAGGTTCTGCCCGAGGTCAAGTTCACACTGCCGACGATGCTGATCGAGGAGCAGACCATCGACGCAATCCGCCGGATCTATCGGGACACCGCGGCCCAGATCCTCGACAGGGCGGTGCACCTGGCACAGTCGTCCCTCGTTCTCGAGTTCGAGCAGCTCTACGAGATGACGCTAGAGCCCGAGCTAGGCGCGCAGATCACCGGCGACCTACGCGAGGTCATGGATGCCTACCACAACAAGCACGGCATCCGCTCGGCCCTGCGGGTGACGGTGGCGGACATCCGCGAGCAGGAACGTCCCCCGCGCATGCGCCAAGGACCCCACATCGAGGCGATGCTCGCCGCCTTCGACCTTTGCGCCGCAGCCGGCGCCGATATTCTGGCCATCGAGAGCACCGGCGGCAAGGAGGTGTCGGACCGCGCACTCCTGGAGGCCGACCTCAACGGTATCGCCTACGCCTTGGGCGTTCTCGCCCCGCGCGACATGGCCTACCTGTGGGCCAACGTGAGCGCTATCGCGGCACGACACGGGATCATCGCCGGCGGCGACACGGCGTGCGGCTTCGGAAATACGGCCATGCAGTTGGCCTACCAGGGGATGCTACCGAAGTCGTTGGCTGCCATCGTGAGGCTGATGACGGCGCCCAGATCACTGGTCGCAGTCGACCACGGCGCGGTCGGGCCGCTCAAGGACTGCGGCTACGAGAATCCCATCATCAAGGCCGTCACTGGCGTGCCGATCTCGATGGAGGGCAAGTCCAGTGCGTGCGCCCATTCCTCGCCGCTAGGGAACATCGCTGCAGCAGCGTGCGACCTGTGGTCCAATGAGTCGGTCCAGCACGTGCGGCTCCTGGGAGGCTACGCGCCAGAGGTCTTCGCGGAGGTCTTGGTCTACGACTGCCGACTGATGAACGCGGCGAGCGAGGCCGGCTCGGCGAGCCTGTTCCGTGACTTGTTGGTGACCTCCGACCGCTATCTCGATCCTCAGGCCCTGGTGCTCGACCCTGCAGTGACGTTCAGCGCAGCTCAGCGCATCGTCGAGGCCGGTCCCTCGCCCTACGAGCAGACTGTCGCGATGGCGCACCTGGCGGCTGAGACGATCACAGGCGCAGTGGTAGAGGAGAAGCTGACACTGGACCGCCGCGAACAGCGGTGGCTCAAGCGTCTGACTCGCGCCGTCGCATCGCTTCCGGATAGCCAGGAGGAGTTGCAGCGACGGCTCGACCCATCGTACCAGGATCTATACCTGCCCGAGACCTACGGGCTGTAGCCCGTCACAAGAGCAGCCGCCCCGATCGCGGGATCGAGGCGGCTGTCGTTTACGGGCTGAGTGCCTGGCTTGGGACGAGCCTCAGTGCCCTGCGACAGTGGCCGATTGGGTGAAGCTGCCGGCCTTGTAGACGATATACCAGGAGGGCACCCAAGCCAGCGCGAAGAGGTTCACCTCGATGTCGGCCCGCCGCGGCGTGACTGCCATCTCGTCAAAGTCAGCCAGGCTCTGCTCCCAGCGGGCGACGATGGCGTCGGTCTCCTCCTTCAGCTCGGCCTTCAGCTCCTCGATGTCGGCCTCGACATCGGTCACCTTGTCCTCGGCGGCCTGGATATCGGCCTTGGTGGTGGTCGCCTGCGTGACCTTGCGGGCGGCGCTGGAGATGGAACGCCGGCGCCCGGAAAAGAGGCTCAACACAGTCTCGCCGGCGGTGATGAGCGCATCCTGCTTGCGTTGGCGCGCCGTGGTCTCGCGCTTCTCGAGGGCCACGCGAGCCGATCGCAGGCGATCCTCCAGGGTGTTGAGCTTGGACTTGAAGCGGTCCTCCAGCGTGTCGACCTCGTCATCGCGCAGCTCGCGCGCCGCCTGACTGACACGCATGTGGAACTCACGCTCGGTCTCGCCGGGCTCCGAGTAGAGTTTGGTCGCAGCGTTGTACATCAGCGTGAGGCTGCGCGCCCGGTAGAGATGGTCCTCCAGCTCGCGCCGGATGGCCGTGAGCTCCTTGGACTCGTTGATGGCGTCCGGCAGCGCGTCGAAGTAGGCCTCGGGCTCGGGTCGATCCAACAGATCGCGGGTCTCCAGATCGGCCTCCTCCGCCTGCTCCCAGCGCACAGTGCCTAGCCCCTGCGGCGGTTGGGCCAGCAGAGAGACGTCCTCTACCTCGTCCACCTGGATCGCCTTGGTGTTCTTGACAAAGTGGACACGCCCCATCGCCAGCAGTGCCGAGCGATAGACCACGTGCCGCGAGAGGACCTCTATCCGACCAGCATTCTCCTCTACCTCCTGCTGTGCCGCGCCGGCGCCCTTACGCAGCGGCAGATAGACCTGCTGGACACTGCCGGGCAGCACCGGCGGCGTGGCATCATAGGGGATCGTCGGCTCCTCAGGCCCCGGCGGCGAGGGCGCACGGGCTGCGGGCGCGGCTGCCACAGCCCCGGCAACGGGCGCAGGCGTCGCGTACGTCGACGCGACTGGAGCAGCGGGCGCAACCGTTGGGCGGTCGCCCACCAGCTCACGGACCTGCATGCGCGTCAGCGGTCCGCGCAGGTAGGACATGGCCCAGCGCGTGTTGAAGATAACCGGCTGTCTCTCGTGAACATTGTGGAGCAGGAACACGCGCTTCCCCAAGCCACTCAGAATCCTGTCGATCTGTCCCTTGTCCAGTGCCTCGCCGGCCTGTGAGCTCGCGCTCTCCAGACCCTCCAGTAACCTGTCCTTGTCGCGCTCGGCCTGCAGCCGTCCGATGAACCACGTCCCCGCGTTGGTCAGACCCTTGTTGTCCAGATCCGCGGGGTTCTGGGTCGTGAGCATCACCCCCACCCCGAAGGCACGGGCCTGCTTCATCAGGGTCAACAACGGCATCTTGCTGGGCGGGTTGGCCACCGGCGGGAAGAAACCAAAGATCTCGTCCATGTAGAGAAGCGCTCGCAGGCTGGTCGTGCCGGGTTGCGTGCGCATCCATGTGACAAGCTGATTGAGCAGCATCGTCACAAAGAACATCCGCTCCGGCTCGCTCAGATGCGCGATGTAGAAGATCGAGTGTCGAGGCTTGCCCTGTGGCGTGTAGAGCAAGCTCGCGATGTCCAGCGGGTCCCCCTGCAGCCAGCTCTGGAAGCCCGGCGCCGCGATGATGGCGTTGAGCTTCATCGCCAACCCAAAGCGCTCCTTCTCGGGGAAGAAGGTGTCGACATCGAAGACTCCCAGCTTGCGCACCGGCGGGGTCTGGATGGCCATGATGACCTTGGGCAGGTCCAGGTCCTCGCCCAGCCGCCAGTGGTGCTCGAAGATGTTGGAGAGCAGAATGTGCTCGCGCGACTGGACCGGATCGGCATCGACCCCGACCAAGCCTAGGAGCGCGCTGACCGTGCCCTGGATCCGCTCGCGAAGCGTCTCCGCCTCCGTGTCCCAGTTCAGAGGGGGAGAGGCAAACGACTGCAGGATGGAGACCTGCTGACCGGCGTCGCTCCCGGGCGTGTAGACGGCGAAGTCGGCTGCCTCCTTGAGCATCCGAATCCGCTCACCGTCCTGACCCCACTTGCCGAGGCCGTTACGCCACAGATCGGCTTGGGCCGCGGCGTAGGCATCCTCGGTCATCCCTTTGCGGCGAGCGTCGTCGACGTTGATCCAAGGGCGGAAGTCCTGGGGCAGGAGGTCGGGGAAGGTCAGCAGCAGGTTGGTGATGTCCCCCTTGGGATCGATGATCAGGGCCGGCACGTTGTCAATGGCGGCCTCCTCCAGTATGTCGATGCAGAGGCCGGTCTTGCCGGAACCCGTCATCCCAACGCAGACGGCGTGCGTGGTCAGGTCGCGGGCATCGTACATCACGGGTTGGTCGAGCAGTTCGCCCTTCTCGATATCGAAAGACTTGCCGAGATAGAACGCTCCTAGCTTCTCGAAATCCATAGCACCCTCCTGAGGCGTGGGGTTGGTTGCGCGGAACGGCCCTATGATAGCACCGGGTGGGGAGCTCGCCACAGCGACGGCCCGGCTCGGGCCAGACCGGACGATAGGGCTGACGCCGGCCTGAGCCCGGCAGGACTAGGTGAGGGAGGCGACTTGGGCGAGTGCTTGGGTGAGAGCCTCGATGGTGGGGGGTTTGCTGAGAAGGAGGTCCACGTGGTCCGGCAGGTCGTGCTCGGCGAGCATGCGCTGGCCCCATCCCGTGAGGAGAATCACTCGGGTCATGGGGGTCATCTGCTTGACGCCTCGCGCCACGGCCCGGCCGTCAACGCGTGGCATGCCGAGATCGGTGAGGACCACATCAAAGGAATCGCCGCGTTTTGCGGACGCCTCCACCGCTGCGAGGGCAGCTTCACCGCCGGCGGCCATCTCGACCGTGTGACCCTCCTGGAGGAGCACGATCTCGAGCGCGTCGCGGACGAGCGGCTCGTCGTCCACGCACAGGATACGCAGCAGTGCGGGTCTCAGGGCCGGCTTCTCGCGTACGGGTTCGTCGGTCAAGGCGTGACAGGGAAAGAGCAGCCGCATCGTCGTCCCCTGTCCCCAGGTACTCTCGACCTGTACGTCGCCGCCATGCCGCTGCATCGTGCCATACACCGTGGCAAGTCCCAGGCCGCTTCCCCGCGCCCCCTTAGTGGAGAAGAAGGGCTCAAAAGCGCGTGCCTGTGTCTCCTCCTCCATGCCGATTCCGGTGTCAGCGACCTCGACAATCACACTGGCGCCGGAACCGACCCCAGACCTGGTGATTAACGACAGTGTGCCACCCTCGGGCATTGCATCCACGGCGTTGAGGATCAGGTTAGTCAGGGTCTGGCGAATCTCGCCCGCGTTTCCCCCCACGACCGGCAGGTCGGGCTTGAGGTCGGTGATCAGGTCGATCGTGACGCCTCTCTCCTGCGGCACGTCACGCCACCTTGGACGGGTGAGCTCGAGGGCCTGCTGGATGGCCAGGTTGACATCGACAGGCTGGAGGTCCTCGTCCTCACGGGTGCGGTAGAACTGCCGCATCCGCCCCACGGTCTCCTCCACGTCACGCACGGCCAGGCGTATGGTCCGCAGATAGGCCTGGGACTGTTCATCGAGAGCCTCGCGGGTCTCGATGAGGCCGGCGTAGAGGGCAACCGGTGAGATAGCATTGCTGATGTCGTGGGCGATACCAGAAGCCATCTCGCCCAGTGCACGCAGCCGCTCCTGCTGCATCGCGCTGCGCTGGGTCTCTCGCAGGTCGTTGTAGGCCTGCTCGAGCTGCTTGTCCAGATGCGCCTGATGGACAGCGACGGCCACGTGCTCTCCAAGACCACCGAGGAAGTCACGCTCTGCACGGCTGAATGCGTCCGGATCGCTACGAGCGCATGCAAGGCCGCCGAGCACATCGCCGTCGACAATGAGAGGGATGACCACGACCGACCGCATACCCCTCTCCCGCACAAGGGCACGAGCAGACGGAACGTCGCGCGCGCGCAGGTCGGCCAGGTAGACCACACCACCGGGCCGCACGTCGACCAAACCGGGGAGATCAGTCAGCAGGGCGTTGGGATCGGGCAGCGCGCTGGTTGGGACCGCCTGGCCATCCGGCGGCTCACCGGCGGACGACGCGGAGCGACTCAGCCACACATCGGCCGACTCCGCGAAGCCCTCTTCGAGCCGCTGCGCCACCGCGCCAAGGATGCTGTGCAGATCGCGGCGCGCGGCGATGGCACGCGTGATCTCGTTGAAGAGGTTGACCCGCGACAGTTGACGCTCGAGGGCCTTGGTCCGCTCCAG
>Ga0180436_10000483_pt1 | contig 41273 bp, 38 predicted proteins | sample SS_ome_2_FD_132434 | JGI IMG/M metagenome (GOLD analysis project Ga0180436, IMG submission 132434) | Hypersaline lake sediment archaeal communities from the Salton Sea, California, USA - SS_3_S_2 metaG | ecosystem: Environmental > Aquatic > Non-marine Saline and Alkaline > Hypersaline >... | reverse complement strand
TAGAAAAGGCCGTCAAAACTGCCCCGCAGTCAGCAGATTTGCAAATGGATCTGGCCAATGCCTATCATATGCAAGGTCAAACCCAAAAAGCCTTGTTCGCCTATCGCAAAGTCACCTCCCTGGCACCGGACTCAGCTCTTTCCGAAACTGCACAACGGGAAATCATCAAGATTCAGAACCAGCAATAAAAGCATGAGGCCCCGTGATTTACGCGGGGTCTTCTGTTTTTATTGCTAGAAGGAATATTTGAGGTCCAGGAAAACCCGGTCGTTATCCTCGACATGCTCAAACGGCGGGCGATCGCCAGCCTGATAGGCTACGACACCGATCCGCACCCGCCAGGCATCATCGATATCATAGTCCAGGCTCAGCCGCTGCAAGGCACCATCATCTCGGCCGCTTCCATATAAAATGGCCAATACGGTAATCTCCAGAGCTTCGTTCATAAAGGAACGGGTTAACCGCAGGGCGGATTGGGTATCGTCCGCCACGATCTCATCCGGAAATTCTTCCAGACGCGAATCATAATCGACCACGTGTCGATTGGCAACTTCCAAGCTAATGGTCATGTCCTGAAAACCCGCATACTCCAAACCTGCCAACAGGTCTACACGTGAAAAAATTTCATCTTCGGTATTAACATACCGGAACCCTTCCCAATATGCGGCTTCGGCTTTGAGTAACCAATTGCCCCAGGCGACATTTAAGGCTGTCCCATAAAAATCGAGGCGATCATGTTTTAAACACAATTCTGGAATCTGAGAATCCGAAACATTCTCAATACGAAACGCATCATTGACAATGTCGGCATAGTAAAAGGCCATATCCCATCCCGAAAATGTACCGCTTAATGCCAGTGCGTATTCCGTTTCACCCAATCCCTCATCGGGATCTTCCTGATCCGGCGGGGGGGTATCCCCGGGATAAAAATCCGAACCAAACGCTGGATTTTGGTTGTAGCGAATTTCGTGGATCCAAAAGCCACCCAGGTTCCAGCTCCCGAAATAATAGTCAAGCCGGGTCATGAACACCGGCAAACGCAGATCCTCGATGTCTGTCAAACCCGGCTCGCGCAGATCCAGTGGATTGAGCACATCCGTAATGCGGAGATTGTCGCTTTTGCCCCAAACCACGATTTGGCGACCCACTTTGAGATCCAGAGAAGATGCCGGACTGCCTGCCAACCAGGTCTCGGTTAAAAACAGATCCGTTTCATAATTATCGCGGACATCGTCTGTGTATTCGTCATACCCGTTGATCCGGTAGATGCCGTCATAGGAACCCTTGCCGCTGAATCGAAATCGCCAATCCGTTTGGAGCTTGGCATTGAGCTCCAAGTACAGTTCACTTTTCAGTTTGGATACGCCTCGCCAGTCAGTTTCACCGGCCTGGGGGGTATTATGGGCATAATTGTAAGCGGAAGCAAACTTGGCATACCCGTCAACGGCATAATCAGATTCCACCAAATCAGTCTCGGCAATTACTTCGCTTTGACTCTCATCTTCGAAACCACTCAAAATATCATCGGATTGGTTGTCTTCACCAGCTGGCAAACTCTCACCACTCTCATCAAAGCCCTGCATGAGTGGTTCCATCTCAATATCGTCGGAAGCATCCAGTCTGCCATACCAGGTGACGGTCAATACAAGCAGGCACAAAAAGACCCAGAATGGACTTTTCGCTTTCATGTTGGCGATCATCACAATCCTTTTTCCAAGCGGCGCGTGGTAAACAGGGCATCCTCTAAATCCTGATTGAATCGAACATTGTCAAACCGCAATATGGTTTTATGAACCATCTGCTTACCTTTGCGCCGTATGACCTGCATATCCAAAGCCACCCAAATCCCATCGATCCGTTCCAGGCGATTGATTTGCATCCATTTGGTATAGCCGGCCTTCTCTTCCCAACTGACCGACCGCACCACCACATGATTGTCCTGACGTACAAAGAGGATCCCTTTCGTGTATCCGGTTTCTTCAATCACGGCTTTGGACCGCGGCCTGGATTGGATAATCCAAACTTTGTGGCCGTCGATGACCTTCTGTTTTTCTTTGTAAAAGGTATAGTCATAATCTTGCAGGTCGCGCGACGTCATGTCGGAATAATTCAAATCCGATCCCATGAAGCTGCCGCTTTTGTCACTGCTGGCGATGCGTTTGGTTTTATGTAGGGCCGGCAAATACAACCATTGATCATCATCCCGGTCGGGATCATCATAGTCATAGGTTAGAAAGCCGGTATCCTTGACATCTGCCGGATGCAGAAAAAACATGAGTGAATAGGTATCCGCCCCTTGATCCATCCGAAAAGAGCGGATCTTGCGCAAACGCTGTTTTCCCCGTTTGTCGATCAAGATCATTTCCATGTCTGCCGTGCGATGATCCCCCTCATCCCGGCCTTCCACCTTCTGCATAATCGCCCGCGCCTCGGGATCGTCCGCAGCCAGACCAGCAGTTGTTAAAAGGGTTAGAAACATCACAACACCCAAACTCAGTATATTGATTTTCTTATAAACATGCATTCTAAAATCTCCCTACTTTTAAGACATAGAAACCGTCTCTTTGGGTTTGTTGACGACGACCATGAGTGCCGGCGCAATCAAATAGTCCGAAGCCAAAGCCATGATGATGGTAAACCCGGTCAACAAACCAAAACTGATCAGATTGCTCATGGTGGCAAACATAAATACAAAAAATCCCAGAGACAACACAATCGTCGTCACCAGCATGGCCCTGCCAGTGGTGTGCAGCGTTTCATACACCGCTTTAACCGGGTCTTTGTTCCGTTCATAATACCGCCGAAAATTATGCATAAAATGAATGGTGTCGTCCACGGCCAGACCGATGGCGATGCTGGCCACCATCATAGTAAACAGGTCCAAAGGAAAGCCTAAAATTTTGATCAGACCCATGGTCAGCAGGATCGGTGTCAAATTTGGGATCATGGATAGCAGTCCGATACGAAGCTTACCAATGAGTAGAATCATCAGAATTGTGATAATAATTATGGCAATCAGATAGCTTTTGGCCATGGTTCGAACGGCCTGGGTCAGAATTCTACCCAGGAGGCTCATCAATCCCGTCAAAACGACGTCAGCTTCGGGAAAGTTTTTTTCAAAATATGCCGGCACGTCCCGCAATAGGTCTTCTGATTCGATGACATCCCTAAATGGTACTTTCAGGGTGAAACGTGCCTTGCTGAACTGACTGTCCACGACGTCCTCTAAGTCATCTGACCCACTGTTTTCGAACAGCAGCAGCTCCTGCGCCACCAGTTCTTTATTATCCGGCACGGTGTAGAATTCTGAGCGATTCTCATTCAACGCTTGATTGGTCTCTTTGAGGATGGATGTCAGGGACCAGGCTTTGCCAACAAAATAGGTACCATAATCCTGCGCTTCCAAATACGCTGCCGCTTGGTCCAATCGTTTTAAAAAATCCGGATCGTATAGGCCGTTTTCCTGACCGGTGTCAATGATCACCTCTAAAGAGACAGAACCACGCAAATGGGTATCAATGGTTTCGGTGGCCACACGAACCGGGTTGTTTTCAGGAAACCATCCCAAGGGATGATGTGAAAATTTCAATTGGGTTGCAAAGACCAAGGATATCAAAATGATCGCACCTGCTGTCAAAAGAATCGACCAGGGGTTTTGCGTTGAGAACGAACTGACAGCGCCCAGGAAACGGTCCATTATGTGCATCCGATTGTGAAGGCTGCCAGGTAAGCGCTGTTTTAAGGGTACCAGGGCCAAAGAAGCTGGAATAAGGATCAGTGTAAAAATAAATGCCAGCAGAACGCCGATACCCGCAAAAATACCGATATCCGCAATCGGGGCCACTTCAGCCGTCGAGAAGGACATGAGACCACTAGCTGTTGTCACGTTGGTCATGATAACAGCTAAGCCGGAATGGCTGAGGGCATAAGCAATGGCTTCACGTTTATCGCCCCTTTGGTCGAAGCGATGATAGAAAATTGCCAGGATGTGAACTGATGTGCCGACACCCACCGCCAATAGGAAGGACGGCAGTATCTGAGTTGGGACCTTGATGGCTGTGCCGTTAATGGCCATTATAGCCAAGGTGGACAGCAAAGACATAATAACAACCACCAAGGGCAAGATAAATCCGGATAGCCGGCGAAACATGATATATAGAAAAACCGCGACGATTATCAGTGACAGAACCACAAATTTGCGCATGTCTTTCATCATGGAGTGTTTCAATAAATGAGTCACCGCCGGTGAGCCCGCCAGGTAGATGGGATACTGCTTTGACTGAAAACGGTCGATTACACCCTGGACAGTTCGAACGATCTCGCTGTTTTCAGCATCGGTCAAATACGGCGTTCCCGAAGTTCGTTGAATTTCAGCTGGCTGTTTGATCTTGGCTGCTTCATCAAATCCGTCAAGCAGGTCCATGCTTTCCCCCAAGGAAGACATACTCTCCGTTCGAATGATAATGGTCGTAAAAGTACCGCTTTCCGATATCAACATATTGCGGTACATTTCATTGTGCATGACCCGACTTCTAAGTTCTTCTAAATCTGCCTCCGCTTCCGGCCATGTTTCCAAAAGATCTTCGACAATTAATGTATCGCGTTCACCACGGGTATTACGGGCATTGATCAAACTCGTGATGTCGTCGATGTAGGGCACTTCGGATTCAAGTGCCTCGTGGATATGTCTCAGCTTTTCCAGAAATACCAAATCAAACACATCTGGAGTCTTGATGGCCACAATGACGACTTCGTCCCGACCAAATTGATCACGAAAATTATTATAATCCAATAAAATTGGATCATTTTTGTGCAAAAACCCTTCTGTGGATGTATCGATAGCAATTTTGGGAAGCTGTGAAACTAATGCCAATGTAATGACCAGCGTGAGGATGATTGCTTTCAGACGGTGGTCATAAATAACTTCGGCAAATAAGGCGAACCAAGCCTCAATTCGGTAGCGCAGGTTTCGCATAATTTCCTCTCGACTGCTGCTTGTATTTTTAGCGAATTATACCTGTATTTTTCAGGATTCAGGTTTTTACTGCATTCAGAATTAGTTTTTCTATATCATTCAACGTTGTTTCAAGCGGCTGTTTCTTCTGCCGCTCGACTTCGGGCGGCTCAACCGAAAACCGCCGGCGGATAGGATGACTGGTATGGGTTAATAAAATCGATCCGATGGCCAGCATATGCACCGCAAAAGGATTACACTTCTGAAAGACGCCTTGTCGGAAGCCTTGTTCCATAATCTCTACCAACATCATGATAATTTTCGACATATCCGTGATGATGACATCGGGAAAATCCGCGCCGCCGGTGGCCTGCTCACGGATCAGGATCGCAGCGGCCCCTGGATTCTGTCCGATGGTTTGGATGATATTTCTAAGATATTGACGTAGTTTCTTTTCTGGCGTGTCAGCTTGTTGAATGCATGTTCGGAACCGATCAATTGCATTGGAAAAAATGTGATGCAATACGTCGGCGTAAAGCTCCCTTTTATTGCCAATATGGTAATAAATCATGGCTTTATTCACCTGAGCCCTCCGGGCAATTTCATCCATACGCGCCCCGGCGAATCCGTCTCGTGCAAAAATCTGCTCGGCTGTTTTCAGTATGTGTCGGCGGGTCTCGGCTTGCTTAGCCGCTTGTGTTTGTGTGACCATATTTTTGTCCTATGAAATGGCAGGCGAAAGATGTTGCTGAATATTTTAACTAACCAGTTGGTTAAACTATTTAGATAAATAGTTGAGCTTCAGGTCCAAGTCAAGAATTTTTTATGGCGGCTGCCGGAAATACGTTCACTGAAAAGTCGGTACTTTTGGCATCAAAACGGAACGATATCCCCACAATCGGTATATATACTGTCTGCCAGATTAACGTTCCGCTTATTGAGGAAGGACTATCCCTGTTTTTTGACAACCGGGGATAATAAAGGCCGGCATGGCAGTCATGCCATGCCGGCCTTTTATCAGGGGGGCTTTATGTCAATGGTGTTAACTTATCTGGCGCTGTTCCAGTTGAACAATTTTTGGGGTGATAAAAATCAGGAGCTCGGAACTCTCCTTACTGTCATTTTCAGTTTTAAAAAACCAACCCAAAACCGGAATTTTGGAAAGCCAGGGGAACCCGCTCACAGCATTGGTTTTACGTGTTTTCATGATACCGCCAATGACGATGGTATCGCCATCATTGACCAACAGCTCGGTTTCAGCTTCATTGGTTGATAAGGAGGGCACGCCCTGGGTGATGGTGTCGATATCATTTTTGGTAATTATAATCTTCAAGGATACACGATTGTCCGGCGTCACGTGGGGTGTGACTTCCAGGAGCAGATCGATTTCTTTAAATGAAACCGATGAACCACCGGTATCATCTCTCTCCAGATACGGGAATTCGATGCCTTGCTTTATTCTCGCCGATTTATTGTCCAAGGTTACAATCTTGGGCGACGATATAATTTTGCCCTCGCCGGTGGATTCCAGGGCGTTCAGCCTAGCATTCAGAACAAAAGGGGTTCCACCGATTTTATTGAAGGTAAAACCAACGCTGGATGAGGCCCCTGCTGCGGGGAAGTTCATTGCCATGTCGCCGTTAATTAAGCCGTCAAACAAATCACTGTTGGCCGGTCCAGCGGTGGCATCCCACTGAAAACCAAACTCGCTGGAAACATCCGTGCTAACCTCGGCGATGCGTGCCTCGATAACAACCTGGGGCGTCACCTTGTCAATCCGGTTGACAATTTCCTTGGCCTGCCAGACCTTGTCCTCCGTATCGGTCATGATAATTTGATTATTACGACCATCGACGGTTGCCGATCCGCGTTTAGGTGTTAAAATATTCTTAATGTGCGGCAGTATCTCAGTGGTGGCGTTGCTATAGTTAACCGCAATATATTCAGTCACCACAGGCTCCAAGGCCTTTTCCTGCTCTAGGGATTTCTGGGCAGCTGCGATCTTGGCCGCCCGCAGATCTTCTTCAGCCTTAAGCGTATTCAACGTAGCAATACGGATGATATTGTCCTCTTGAACTTTACCCAGTTGGTTCATTCTGAGAACCAGGTCCAACACCTGATCCCATGGAACCGGCTTGTCCAGGGTCAGTGTAACCCGCCCGGATACATCCTTGTCGATGGCAAAGTTCAGGCCACTGATCTCACGCAGGATCCGAAAAACATTCTTAATATCGGTTTCAAAGAAATCCAGGGCGATTTTTTCACCCGTGTATTTCTTGGGTTTGCGACCAATGGAAGTCACCTGCGTGGTTTCATCCATGGGCATAGCCGCTTCTACGGGCTGATCCCCAGCGGTCTCAAGGGCTACACCGACACCGGGTGCGGGCGTCATCGTTTCGACTTCATCTTCAATGGCCAGTTGGGCCATTATATTTTTCCAGGGCGGCAAATCAGCCTCTGCAAGCGGTTTCGGGGGAACCGATGAAGCTTCGAAATGGATTGTGATAAAATTATCGCTTTGTTCCACAAAATATGGCACCGATTCACGCAACTCGATGGAAAAAAGCGTCTCGGTTTTCATATCCGCCTTCTGCACCGGCAAAATCCGGTCAACAGCACTTTCAAAACGTGTCGTTATTAGAGGATGTTTGCGATAATCGGGCAGATTCGTATTGCTGAGGCGTACCTGGACCCATTTATCGTTCTTTTTCTTGATGCTGTACGTGACCGGTTGGGTTGTCCCGATTATGATCGTCGACTTACCGTCCGCCTCGCTGGAAAAATCGATCCGGTTAACCCAAGCGGGCCCCATAACTGTTTCATCTGATGCCGTTTCCGCGCTGGTTTGCGAAGACACCAATTGCACTGTTCCAGCTTCCGTCATCTCCTGGGGGGTAACTGCCACAAGGGGGACGTTCACTTCATTGTTGGCCATATCTGCAGTCGGCTCATCTGTTACCGTTGCGTCTGCAACCGGGACCGGTTCCGTTTGACTATCGGCAGCTGATGAATCAATCGCATTAGCGCTATTGGCGAACACAACCTGCAATCCGCCCTCACCGCGAATGACTTCGTAAGACACATCCTGCTTTAAGCCGATTTCAATTCGGGACGCATTACCCTCGGCGGATATGGCGGATGTTGTTATAGAATGAACGATCTCATTTTCCACAACAAGCTCCGTTACAGCTGGTTCAATAACTGTTTCCGGGAAATAGAGTACAACACTCAGTGGCAATGGCTTTTTCACGGATGTATAGGTCAGCAGGCGATTACTCCCGATTTCCACAATAACACGATCTGTCTCCTGTAAAGTGGAAATGGATTGAATCGCCTTGAGTTCAAGCGGTTTGGCCACATCCGGTGCTACCGCCGGCTGTTTGGCAGCGCAGGCCGCCAATAAGAACATTCCTACAAACAGAATCGTGATGACTGCTGTTTGGTAAAATATTTTTTTGCTTGTGTCTGCCATGTTATTCTTCTCCGGGAGGTTTCGGAAGTTTGATTTCTTTTTCTTGAATAACCATTTTACCTTCAATATCTTCAACCATCTCCTCAATGATAACCCTGTCTTTCAATATTTTTGTAATCTTACCATCGTTTCTCCCGATATAGGTGCCTTTGGTAATGATATAACCTTTACCGGTAGTTTCCTCCACCAGAGCCCGATTGCCACTGGCAGCAATAATTATAGCCCTGAGTCGCAACTGACTGATTTCTATTTTCTCAAGAGGCGTTTTCTGGCGCACCGGTTTGACTTCGGCGCTGGCCTGAACCACTTCTTGTTTTTCGACTTTAATGGGTTCGTCTCGGACTAGTGGAACAAATGGGTCGATGCGGCCGATCGGATCATATCCCATGGCCATATCTGGTATCAGATTGTCTGTTTCATAAGCTTCGCCAGATCTTGGCGCGGGTGTCGTAGCCCCCGGCGCCCCGGTCTGCGGTGCTTTCGATGGTGCTTCGCTTGGCTCCGCCACCGGAGAGGGCGTCGCAGCTTTGGGCTTTTGGGGCTCGATTTTCTGCTCCTTGGCGGAAATTTTCTGGCTAACAACCTGCGATTTTTTTTCAGGTTCGGCAGCCTTTTCCTGGCACCCGGACAAGAGTAGCAAAAGACCCATAATACAGACGGCCATGCGTATGGTTAGGATATGATGTGACCTCATGTTAGCGATAATTCCCCGCAGTTATTTTCTCTTTTTCTTTTTCTTGGATTTCTTTGTCTTTGGTTTGGGCTCGATAAACTTATAAGTAACCGCCGTAGTGGAAGCTGCTAGATTTACACCTTCCTTTTGGGGTTTCATTTTCATCATTTCGATCGTGACAATTCGGGGCAAATTCGAAATCCTATCGTAAAACATAGCGACATTATGGTAACTGCCCGAAACGCTGATAGATATCGGAACTTCGGCATAAAATTCTTTAGGCCTTTCCGAATTGGGTTGAAATCTGGTTATTTCCAAACCCGCATCCCTCGCAGCCTGCGAGATACCATCCAGCAGGGTCGGAATCTCTTTTTTCTCCGGCAAGGCCTTCATGACGATATTGAACTGAGCTTCGGCGGCTTTCATCTGAGTTCGATAATAATTGAGCTGTTTGGCATTCTTCTTGGCCTTTTGCAGCTTTGCCGCTAGCTCCTTGTACTTGGTTTCCAGGTTGCTGATTTCTTTGTGTTTTGGCAGATAGGCGAAATAGGCAAAGCCTCCAACAACAAGGAAAATGGCCGATGCGTAGATCAGTACACGTTGCAGTTTGGTCCTGGCTTCGATCCATTCGATGGCCGGAGCGAGTGCATCCGATGAAAAGTTGAGTTTTTTCATGATTTCTTTGATTTTCCCGCTTTATTTTTTTGCGCAGCCGATTTGGGGACAGGCCGATTCATGCTCAGGCTAAAACTTTTCAGATTCAAACTCTTCCCTTTTATTTGCTTGCGTTGAAGCGATTTCAGGGTAACGTTGGTATAGCCGCCCTTTGTTTCCAGACGCTTCATAAAGTCGGCGATGGTCCGCTCATCCAAGGCAATCCCGCCGAGACTTATGTTGTTGCCGTTTACATCCAATGAAGTGAACCACATGCGTTCTTCTATGATCATTTCTGTCATGGATTCCAGCAGGTTGACGGCATTTTTGCGGTCATTGTCCAAAGTTTCGATAACTTGAATCTTTTTCTTCAAATTATTTAGTGTTTGTTTGATTTTAGCTATTTCTTTGTTGATTTTATCATATTTGGCAATTTGCTGTTTGGTATCCTCGTTGCGGGTTTCTAACCTTTTAATCCGGTTGCTCAGCCAATTGTTGTAATAAAATACGGCAATGACAATGAGTATAAAGGAAAGGAGAAAAATAGATACTTGTCGTCTGACGTTCTCCTTTTTACGAGCTGCCCGGAAGGGAAGTAGGTTGATTCGTATCATTTGTCATCCACTCTTCTGATCGCCAGCCCCATGCATATGGCAGCTTGGGGAGCAATGCTTTCGATATAGGACGTTTCAAAACGACCCTCATCGACCTGAATATTCTCAAACGGATTAATCGTCTGGACTTCTGCGGAAGTCTCCACTGCCAGTAGCTGCCTAAATTCTTTAATGCTTCCACCGCCGCCGCTTAATACGATCTTCTTGATTTGCTCATCGGGATAGGTGGAATAGAAGAAATCAAGCGCGCGGCGAATTTCAGTACACCAGTCGGTCACCACGGCCGAAACGATATCAGCCAGATCTTCCTTGGAAATCTTGTCTTCCTGATCCCCAAATTTTAATTGCTCGGCTTCTTCCAGAGTGCAGTCCGTGATGGAGGCAATACGCTGGTTGATCTGTCCGCACCCTAAAGAAACATCGCGCATGAACACGGAGGTATTATCTTTCAGAATATTTAAAGATGTCTTGCTGGCCCCGATATCGATTAGGGCAACGTTTTCCTCATTTGATTCGTAATTCACCTCAAAAATATTCTGTAGCGCAAAGGCATCGACATCAATAATGCAGGGATTTAAACCGGCCAATTGGGATAGATTTAGATAATCGTTGATCATATCCTTTTTGGCTGCCACCAACAACACGCTCATCTGGTTGGGATTGGCTTCGTTCTCTCCTAAAATCTGAAAATCGAGATTCACATCACTAATGTCGAACGGGATATATTGCTCAGCTTCGAAATGGATACTCTCATGAAGCTGATCCTCGGACATGGTTTGAACATTGATCTTCTTAACAATAACCGAATAACCACCGATGGAAATAGCAACATTGTGTTCCCGTATCTTATGAGTCTGGTAGAGCTGCCGAATGGCTCCGGCAGCTACTTCAGGATTTTTAATGGATCCATCTTCGATCAATCCAGATTCGATATCGATCATCCCGAATTTTTCTAGATTCCGGCCCTTTTTTGTTTCGATTATCTCGCAAGCCTTAATTGTCCTGGAACCGATATCCAAGCCCACGAGATGGTCTTTTCGTCTAAAAACCATAATAAGCTCTTAATCACCGAATATTTTGTTTTTATCAGACAGCTTAAAACCGAGCGCCAACAAAATCTTGCGCTTGGTTTCCATACGGCACGGCATACCCTGTTCGATACGCGTAATCGTAATCGGAGAGACGTTGGCCTCACGAGCTAGTTCTGATTTGCTCATTAAAAGCGATTCTCTGATTTTTTTCAATGAGTTTTTGGCCATAGATTTACGCTTTATTTAAGGAATTTGAAGAATTGAACTGAATTCGTAAAGGCAAAATCTTATTTTGCCTTTAAAATGTGCATGTATAATCGAATAAAATCAGACTAATGTCAAGCAAAATTATATATAAATTATATATAATTTTGCTCAATTGGCATATATTGTGCCTCCTTAAATAAAATTACTATATATGGTGTTAAGCCCATTTATGTCCCCACATGGGTTGGATTTAAATCGCAGGCAATCCAATCTTTAGATACCGAACTATAATTTTTGCCCCGCCCGGGTCATGATTTATGCAAGCCGCCATTCTTGACTTTAATCAACCCTTTACCTATAAGTTCTGGTTATGCAAACAAATCCGCCTAAAAAATTAAAACCGTTTAAGCTCTATCGCTATTTTTCTATAACCAGCATCATTTTTATATTTCTGGGCACCATTGTGCTCGCTTATCTCAACACCCATTGGGCACGCGAAATGCAGCTGCAAAAAAATGAGGAATACGCCCAACTCATGGTGTCCAACCTGAATCACCAAATATTTCGGCAGTTTATACTTCCAGTATCGGTTCGATATGGATTCGTGCATCTCAAAGACAAAAAACAATATAACCGCATGGACACGATTGTGCGCGGCACGCTGCACGGCTACAACATCGAAATGGTGAATCTATACGACCTGGACAATATCATCGTTTATAGTTTCGATCAGGAACTCATGGGTATCAAGGATATCGGTGGTCACGCTTTTCAAACAGCGGCCTTGGGTGCTTCTAATTCCGAAATTGAGCAAAGTGGCGACTTCTGGGAAATAGCCCTGGGTATCCCCAAGGAAATAAAGGTAATAACCTTTGCCCCGCTTCGGGCTGAGGCATCCCTTGCATCCATAACCGGTCCCATTATTGGGGTCATTGAAATTACTCAGGATATCACCGAGGATTATCGTACTATTTTCGATTTTCAACTTCTGGTCATCTTTACAATTATGATTGTGATGAGTCTGCTCTTCTTTATTCTTATATATGTGGTGAAGCGTGGAGAAGCCATTGTTGAACAGCGCGCTCAAGAACAATTGCGGCTCAAGGAACAATTGAATCGGGCCGAACACCTTTCCTCCATTGGAGAAATGGTCGCCGGAATATCCCACGAAATTCGAAACCCTCTGGGCATTATCAGCAGTTCGGCCGAATTGCTAAAAAAGAAAATGGCTTCCTACGATCCGACCAGCACTATTCCGGATATCATTATGGAGGAAGGCGAACGCCTTAACAGCATCATTACTGATTTCTTGAATTTTGCCCGTCCACGCCAGCCTGATTTAATTGCCTGTAAAATTGAAACCATCCTGGAAAAAATATTACAGTTTATTGGCCCGGATGCACAAGAAAAGGGCTACACGCTCAGCACCCAATACGATCCCGATCTACCGGACGTCTTGGCCGATGACGATATGCTCTACCAGGCCTTTCTGAATATTTTGATCAATGCCATGCAATCCATGCCTGAGGGCGGCCCCATTACAATCCGAGTACTCCTGGCCCAAGATAATATCCAAATACAATTTATGGACGAAGGCCTGGGAATTGACCCGGAAATTTCTGAAAAAATATGGGACCCCTTTTTTACGACCAAGGAGAAAGGAACGGGCCTTGGACTGGGAATCGTAAAAAATATTGTTGAATCCCACTACGGCGCTATCTATATTGAAAACCGTTCAACCAAAGGTGTCACCGTAACCGTGGCACTCCCCCTGTATACAAGGAAAACCTAATGGAAACGGTACTCATCGTCGATGATGAAAAAAATTATCCTCCCATTCTCAGTGCGGTTCTTGAAGATGAGGGCTTTGAAGCTCTGACGGCATATAGCGGTCAGGAAGCACTGGATATATTGAATCATGCCGATGTCGATTTGGTGCTGACCGATATGAAAATGTCTGGCATGGATGGTATCGAACTGTTGGAAAGAATAAAGAAAAATGAATCCGAACTACCGGTCATCATGATGACCGCCCATGGTACTGTCGAAAAAGCCGTAGAAGCCATGCAAAAAGGCGCTTATAATTACATTCTCAAACCCTTTGAGAATGAACAGTTGGTTATCTATGTCAATAAAGCCATCCAGATGTATCGGGTCATTAAGGAAAACCGGCGCCTGCGTAGAACCGTCGAATCCCAGTACAGTTTCGGAAATATTATCGGTAAAAGTCGTCAAATGCAGGATGTTTTCGACACGATCTATAAAGTTGCCCCGGCCACCGCCTCCATATTGATTGAAGGTGAAAGCGGTACAGGAAAAGATCTGGTAGCCAAATCAATCCATTACAATAGTCCGCGCCGAGATCGCCCCTTTATTGCCGTTAATTGCTCGGCGCTGGCCGAAACCTTGTTGGAAAGCGAGCTTTTTGGCCATGAAAAAGGTGCCTTTACCGGTGCTGTTACCACCAAAAAAGGTCGTTTTGAGCTCGCCGATGACGGCACCCTCTTTCTGGATGAAATTGGAGAATTGTCGCCCTCCCTGCAGGTAAAACTTCTGCGTGTCCTGCAGGAAAAAGTATTTGAACGGGTCGGTGGGCTACGCCAAGTCGCCGTTAATTTTCGATTGATCACAGCCACAAATAAAAAGCTGAAAGAAGAGGTTCAGAAAGGGCGTTTCCGGGAGGATCTATACTACCGACTGAATGTGGTTCACATTGATATACCCCCGTTGCGCCAGCGTAAGGAAGACCTTCGGCTGCTTGTGGATCATTTTATTGGCAAATATGCCGATGAACGCAGAACCAATATACCCGTAAAAGGTATCGAAAGAGAAGTAGAACAGATCTTCTACCGTCACAATTGGCCCGGGAACGTTCGTGAACTTGAAAATGCAATTGAACGCGCCATGGTCTTATGTCCAGACGATACCATCCGGGTTTCGGATTTGCCCGAAGATTTCAAAGATAGTTATTCCGACGAAAATCAGCTTGAAAATATTCCTTTGGAGGCACAGCTATTCCAAACGTTAGCTTCCATTGAGAAAAAGATGATCCTACGGGCTCTGAAACACTGCCGCAACGTTCAGTCCGATGCCGCCCAAATGCTTGGAATCGGCCGAAGTGGATTCAATAAGAAATTGAAAAAGCACGGCATTCTTATAGACTAGCGTCGCTATCTAAATTGGGAAATTTTTTACCGTTTTTACCAAAGAATAGTGAATCAATTTCCATATGGAAACGGCATTGTTTCCACATGGAAACAATGCCGTCGTTTTATGATCGGAAGAGCAGATCAGCCCTGGCTTGTCATCCTTATAACCTATTGAAAATATAACAATAAAAAAATCGAATTAAAAAACGATGTGTTTTGATTTTTGGCAAACATATTGCATCACTAAAATATCGTTTGCCAACATCTTTTTCATCATTCTCCTCCTTAATGGTTAATCCGCATGGTGCGGATTAACCATTTCTTTTTTATCCGCTCACTTTTTCCTTGGCGACCTCATAGTAGATCGAGTCAGCGTAGTCAGTGGTCAAACGCGTATATGCCGCCACACTTTTTTCAGTATCCCCCATTTGCTGATACAAACGACCGAGATTAAACAAAGCCAAGTCTATGACTGCTGGATCTGATCCGTCAGCAATCTGTCGGAAATAACTTACGGCCTTGCTGACATCTTTGTTTTTTTCATAGGCATAACCCAGACCACTCAAAATAAAATTCCGATATGTCGGGTCAGATTCAAAGAATTTCAAACTCGCTTCATAGTGCTCAATAGCCCGATCAGCATCGCCGACATCATTACTAATCCCGGCAAATACAAACATAGCTATCCGACCGCCGTCGGTCTTGTCATACTTTCTAATCAGATTCTCAAAATCTTCCTGCGTGCTTTGGTAAGCCAGCATCGCGTCCGATGACGACTTTTCGGTTTCATATTTAAGCACAAGCTCATCGAGCAACAGAAAGGCTTTGTTCTCAACCCAGTTGTCATAATACCGATAGGCAGTGACAAGCACAAGCAGGATGGCAATAATACCGCCGGCAACGGTCAACTGCCGGGCATGTTGTTGGCCCCATTGGATGATTCGGCCAGTTGTCGTGATAAATTCATCTGGTTCTTTAAGTAACTGCTTGCGCGTTACCCGCTTCGGTTTTGCCATTATTCCTCCATAATTTGTTTTACCCTGGACCAGCCCGCATCGGGTATGGATGCCCCTAGAACTTGACATACCTCGTAACCACAGGCCGATGCAAGTCGGCCGCACTTTTCCATTGCGTAACCCTGAACGAGGCCATATAGAAAGCCCGAGGCCCATAAATCTCCAGCCCCCGTCGTATCCAATACGGGCCCATTTCCGGCTGGTTTAATTGCGATGATGGTCTTGTCATGGGCAATATAGCTGCCCCGTTGGCCGACTTTCAGCACGGCAATGCCGGCTCTTTCTGCAAGCGCTTCCAGGGCCTTTGACTCCGCTTTATAACCCGTAAATGCAGCTGCCTCATCCTCATTTGCAATCAGGATGTCAACATACTCATCCACCAGGGTGTCAAGCTCGGATTTGGACGACTCCACCACGGTAAAGCTGGCCAGATCCAGGCTGATTCTGGCACCATCCGCCTGGGCTCGCTTTAATGCCGATACAATCAGATCATGGTTAAATAATAGATAGCCTTCGATATGGACAATCGCCGCATCATCGAAACGACATTTGGCAATTTCATCCGCAGTCATCTCAGCGGCCGCCCCCAAAAACGTAAACATGGAACGTTGGGCATCAGGTGTCACGATGGATAAAGCGCGCCCGGTGGGCTGGCGGGATGCCAAGAGGTAGGGATCCACATCACTATGCCGCAGTTCCCGTTCAAATAGCTCACCCATTCTGTCGTTTCCGCACTTACCCACAAACCGAGCACTTCCGCCCAGCTTACCGATACCCACGATGGTATTGCAGGCACTTCCGCCCGGTACCACCTCCGGCCTATTTGAAGAAATCGCCAACATTTTATCGGCGAAGTCGCCGGGCACATAGTTCATACCGCCTTTGGCATACCCGGTCTGGGCAACAAATACGTCATCTTCATGCAAGAGGATGTCCACCAGGGCATTGCCGATACCGGCAATTACATCTCGATTATCATCCAATTTAAAACGCTTCATGGTTTCACCAGACCAATGATTTGTGGATCCAACCGCCGTCGCCATCGGCATGCTTGATGCGGAGCCAGCTTTTTTGTCGCTTCAGGATTAAAAAAGGAATCCCTTTCTCAATTTGGAAAACGATGGCGTGATTCGTTCCCGGTCCTTCGCGGACATTGCATTTGTCCTTGGTTGTAATTACAGTTGCATTTTTTTTCACCAGCGATTTATGTATCCAGCCTTCGTCGCCCTCAAAATCCCGAAAATGATACCAGGGTCCCTGTTTCTTAATCACCTCAATGGGATGGTATTGCTCGACCTTCCAAAGAATTTCATAGTTCGTACCCGGACCGGACCGAATATTGGCGATGCGTGCCGAAACCGAAAGCCTTTCGGCCATAGCTGCACCGCAGCTCAAGCCAACAATGATGACGATGATAAGCCCTTGAAAATATTTTTTCATGTCACACCTTTTTGGGGTCCATGGACTGCACCGTAATCTTCTGCGCCAGCCCCCTTCCCAGCACCAGTCTCTTAAAATCCAAAGCAACCACCAGTTGGCCCTGGTTCAGACTTGAAATCACGTCGATTCGGTCTCCAACGCGTAATCCCATGCTCATCAGGCGCATTCTGGATTTAGCCCCGCCGGTAAATTGCTTGATTTGAAGCCTTTCCCCCTTCTTGGCTGCCGCCAGGGGTATAACGGCCAAACGATTTTGCAGACAATTTGAACAGATACCATAGATTTCCATCTTGTGCTGCAACATATGAAAACCGTGCTGCGCGGCTACCTGCAGCTGAAGGTTTTCAATCTGATTATTTTGGAACTCGATGATTTGATTGCATTTGGTACAAATCATGTGGTCGTGATGCTGGCCGATATGCCTGTGCTCATATCGCAGGACACCGTTGTCAAAATGGTGCTTGTGGGCAAAGCCATAAAGGCACATGAGATCCAAGGTATCCGCAATCAGGTCTTGGCTCAAACCATGATCTTTATTTGTTATGATGTCGTACAGTTCTTGCTCGGATATGTGCTTTTCGGTCTGCAAAAATGTTTCCACGACCAGCATGCGTTCTTCCAGATGATCGATATTCTCCTGCTCAAAGAGCCGTTTAAACTGCTCCTTTTCCTGCGCGTGGATGGGCTGCGCGGTTTGATCGCGATCGCGTCTAAGTGTAATCATTAACCGTTAGGACCCGGGATCGTGTAGGTTGTACAGGAACCGCTGGAACAAGTTCGCGTTTGGCTGGTGGCACCCTGTTGACCACTTGGTGCCCCATTGATTGCATGGCTGGTGGTACTCATGACGCGTTCGAAATCCTCGGAGTCGCATTCGGGGCATTTCATCTCTACATTTTCATTCTTGTTCATAATCAAAATTTCAAAAAACGCTTCACATTTTAGGCACTTAAACTCGTATATCGGCATAATGCTTTTCCTGTTTTATTCGTTACAATTTAATCAGCTATCCGCTTTTTAGCCCAGTTTAGCTAGCCTGAGCAAAATAGCAATTTTACTACCATTCAATGAAAAATGTCAAGAAATGACTTAATTTGGAAAGTTTATGGATGCTAGTTTTGAAGATTATGACGCGTTTACATGGCTGGTTTATGGCCCAAATTTCAGATGGGACGGATGAACATATCAAGGCTAAAGATTTTGGCTTTGCGATTCCGATTTCGATTTCGATACCGATTTCGACGACACCAGGACTCGTCGCGGCGAAGACCATTGCTTTATCGCCTGATAGACTGCAAGCCAAACTTCCTCACACGACCCGAACTCAGATTTGGACACTCACTTGCCGTTAGCTTTTTTCCATCAAAAATCTAACAACCAAAAGCATACAGCCATCACTTCAATCCTTGGATCCTGGAACCCTGGAACTCTTTAATCGTCAACCGGCAAGACCACCTCAAACAGGCTGCCGCCATCAGGACCATTTTGCTGGCAAATTTTACCGTGATGCTTGCGAACAATTTCATGACTGATGTAAAGTCCCAGGCCGGTTCCTTTCCCGACCGGCTTGGTTGTGAAAAAAGGCTTAAATATGTCTTGTCTTATATTCGGATTGATCCCAGGGCCCTCATCCTGGCAAGCGAAAACCACCTCTTGGGCGGCCGAACAATACCGGGTTGAGAGCGAGACAGTGCCGGCTTGGTTGGACATGGATTGGCAGGCATTCTGAATAATGTTGATAGCCACCTGGCCCAAATGAGCAAAATTCCCCTGAATGGTGGGCAACGGCCATTGGTAATCCGAGGCCACCTGAATGTCCAAATTTTTTATCTGGCCGTCAAGAATGCGCAAAGCATCCTGAACAACCGCATTGACATCCACAGGTTCGGTGTAGGAATCGGTTTGATGGACAAGCACAACAAACTGGACACAATTTGCTTCATGCGGCCCAGAGCTTTGATTACATAGGCCATATCACCGCGTATGGATTCACTGATGGATATTGTCCCAGATTCCAGTTCTGCCTGAGTAGACTGCATCAAGCTCATGGCAGCGGAAATCGGATTGTTCAATTCATGGGCCACACCGGCCACCAGCTGGCCGATGGCGGCCAAACTTTCCGAGCGTATCAAATGCTCTTGAGACTGCTTGATCTGGTCCAAGGCCTTTTCCAAGGCCCGGGTTCGCTTGTGTACCCGCAGCTCGAGCGATTTATTCAGCTTGCCCAAGCGTGAATAAGCGCGGGCGTTATCCATGGCCAACGCTGCCTGGTTCACGAGGGTCATGATCAGATCGCGCTCTTCCCGATTAATAAGGTTGCGCGAAGTCTTTTCGCCCAGCACCAGGAAACCGATCAGGCTGTTTTTCATTCTCATGGGGAACACTACACTGGCCCACAATTTTTCCATATCATATTTATATTGCCTCTGATTGTTCGTATCCGAGGTGTCCCCAATTTTTTTTTGGTCCAATGGACCTTTGTTTTGACGTAACAACGTCATCAAAGGGCCACCGTCGGGTATATATGATTGGGGAAAGGTCTGCGGTATCAGACTTTGAGATTTTAAGCGACGAAAACCTGCATTAGAAACATCACGTAGATATAGCGTCGCATGGCTGACGTTGAGATCTTCCACCAGTGCTCGCAGTAATATGTGAGCAATTTTCGTGTCATCCAGGGCGGTGGACAATTGTCGGCTGACATCTGTCATACCCTTTTTCAGGGCACTTGTCTCACGGTGGAAATAATGCATCATGACGGCCTGAAGACGGGATTGGAGGGGCCCAAAAACAATCACCACCAATAAAAAGAAAAATGCCGTCACATAAAACCCCTCTGCAAACAGATTTGTATGCAATATCTGATTGAAAATGATAACCACACCGGCGTACAAGCAGGTGAGTACGAGGGTCAGAATTGTATAAAAAAGGCCTTTCTGAATTATAAACCCCAAATCCAACAAATCATATCGAAACAACCCCACCGCAAAAACAATCAAGGGTATAAAACTGAAGGTGCCGGGCGGGTAAAAAGCATATCCGAGTATAGGCAGTACGCCCAGTCCGTTCAACAATCCCAAGATGCCGAATCCCAACAGGATATATTTCAATTTGTTTCTCTGAATGCTGGCTTTGGCGCGATAAATACTCACCCAGATCAAACCGACACTGTAGAGACATGCCAGGCCAACCCCGATACCGACAATGGGGTAGAGACTGCCGCCCCTGCCAAAATACCCGAAACTGTATTGATTCACACCTTCGATGATTAAGGGCGTCCAAACAAACCACATGATTGCGAACGCACCGGCATAAGCACCCTGTATCAACCATCTGCGCCGATTGACATCCAGATAAGCGTGGAAGAAATGCATAAACAAAGGAATTGAATAAATGATAAAGATATGATCGATGCGACTTGCCCAAAGTGCGATCCGAGGATTTTGGGTTGTAAACAAAATCAGCATCGTGGTCTGCAAAAAGGTGCCATTAATGCACAGCATGAAAAACAGTGAATTGACACGTGTCATTTCTTTGCGGATCAAAACTACCAGAGCCAAAAAAGCAAAACCAACCAAAGAAATTAGAGGTGGAATTCCGTAAATTGTCATGGGTTCACCTAAAAAAGAAATTACGTGGACAAAGCCACAAATTTTGCGACGAAACGAAACCTATGGAAAAAATATTTTGCAATCCAAGTAATTTCTTTTTTGGATGCGGCCCTTTCGCCTCAGGCGAAAGGCATCGTCGCAAGCTTAATATGAAATTTTTAAGAATTATCAGGTGAAACTAAGGCGAGGTCAATCCGGATAAAAATCGTAGTATATACGGATTAATTTTAAGTATTGAAGCTGCTGTCAACGACCACCGACCTTGTCGGTGGCTTATGATTGGGGTCAAAATAAAGTTCCGTTCTGTGTGAAAAGCGGTTCAGGTATATTTTTCGGAATATATTTGTGACAGTGACCCTAATTGTGGGATGAGCTTTCCATCATTTCGGCTGCATGGGCCAATGTCTTTTTGGTCACATTTTCGCCGGCCAGCATGCGGGCGATCTCTTGGATACGTTCATCAGGATTGAGTGCGTGTATAGCGGTTTCGGTGCGATTGTTTTTAACCGCTTTGGTAATTTTCATTTGGTAATCGCCAAAGCGGGCAATTTGGGGCAGGTGCGTAATGCAGATAACCTGATGATGGCGGGATAGCTGGGCCAGTTTCTTGCCCACCACCTCGGCAACTGTTCCGCCGATACCGGCATCCACTTCGTCAAATATGACGGTTTCCACTGCATCGCCATGGGCCAGAATGGCCTTGAGAGCCAGAACGATTCTGGAAAGCTCTCCGCCGGAAGCAATCTCGGACATGGGTTTTAAGTCTTCACCCACATTGGGCGCAATCATAAATTGAACCGCTTCCTGGCCGGCATCGCTTAAAACCTTATCCCCGTTTTGCAAAAACGGTTCTGGATCCATACCGATTTCCAGCGGCAGCAGGCTAACCTCAAAGCGGGTCTGATTCATCCTCAAGGTCGCCAGCTCAGCTTCCACGGTCCGAGCCAGTTTCTGTGCAGCAGCCTGTCGTTTTTGGGATAGACGATCACTTAATGCGATTGCCTTTTTCTGCCGCTTCATTAGGGTGTTGTAGGTCTCAGCAATATCTTCGTTTAGATGTTCACTCTGGGCTATTTCCTGCGCGATTGCAGCTTCTTTTTCAATAACCGCAGTCAGCGAACCCCCATATTTACGTTTCAGCGTGTTTAAACCATACAGACGCTCCTCGGCCGCTTCCAGCCGCTGATCATCCATCTGAATCTTGCCCAAGTAGGCCCGCAAATCGTTGACCACATCTTCAATTCCATAAGCATTTTCCGACAGGCTTTGGGACGATGCAGACAGGGCTGCATCGATTTGGGAAACCTTTTCCAAGTTCTTAGCCACGGCCAGGATGCGTTCCATAACCGCTCCCGACGCATTGTAAAGCTCGTCGATGCTGGCGTGGACCGTTGCATAAAGCTGCTCGGCATTTTTCAGTCGGGAGATCTCCTGCTCCAATTCCGCATCTTCATTTTCAGCGATGTTGGCCGCCTGAATCTCCTGCAGCTGGAACCGCAACAGCGCCATATGTTCCTGCTGTCGGCTCTGTCTGGACAGGAGCCGATGATGCTGTTGGATCGATTCCATCAACTGATGATAGGTTTGATGAACTTTTTTACGCAGAGGCAGCAGCCCGCCACTCTGATCCAGAATCAACAGTTGTTGATCCGCCAATAGCAATCCCTGGTGGGCGTGCTGGCCGGATATGCTGGCCATATGTCGGACGATGGACCTAAGTACCTGCATGGTGGAAAGGCGTTCATTGATATACACCCGATGGCGGCTGTTGCGGGAAATGACGCGTCGGATCAGCAGATCATCTGATGGCGAAAAACCATGGTTTTGCATGGTTTTGGCCACAGGACTGTCGGATTCCACCTGAAACAGGGCTTCGACTTCAGCTGCCGTCGCTCCGGTGCGGATCATTTTTTCGGATGCCCGGCTGCCTAAAAGGAGGTTGACGGCATTGATAATGATGGATTTGCCGGCCCCGGTTTCACCGCTCATGATGGTCAGGCCGTCCTGAAATGTGATACGAATATCATCAATAATGGCAAACTGACGAATGGCGAGTTCCTGCAGCATGAAGAAAAATTTAATGTATAATCCTATTATTGTAAAGCGTCTTATTATGGATACTATCTTAAGGTGCTTTATTCACAAAATATGAAAAGGGATCGGTGACCGATATCTGACCTTTATTGAACGGGTTGCGTAGATTGGCAACAATCTGGGTCGCATGCCTCGGGTTCAAACGTCCGGAAGACACGTCATAAATACCCTTGATCCAATTTTTCCAATACGGATATTTATGCAGTTCATCAAACACGAGCAAATTGTCCTGATCCTGCCACCTCTTTTGGATGATATCACGCCGATCTTCATCATAGTCCCAGTTAAAGTATCGACCCCGTGTATTAGATTTTTCTAGAATATACTTGGCGAGCGTGGTTTTCCCCACCTGGCGTGGGCCTCCAACGAAAACCATCTTTTTTTTAGATCCTTTAATATGGCAGCGGCCAGATATCGCATACTCCAAAATAGTCAAGGCCATTTCGGACCAAGATAAAAAATAGCCAGTTCGTTATATTCTGTTATCGAGGATCTGTTTGCAAATTCCAAATAAAAAAAATATGGGGACGGTCATACATTTTAACTTTTCTTTACTTTTCGAGATAAAATCCCTCTTCTAAAGCGATCCTTTCCCCCCTAAGCGCTGCCCGACTCACAGACGGTTGCTTAATACCGAGCTTTGACGCTACGTGCAAACTACTGATGCCGACTTTTTTAACAGCCCAGTAGCATATCAAGCTACGCGCTTTTACGTTCTTAGGTTGCTTGCTGGGACGTAAAAGGTCTTTGATATCCGTTTTGAATATGGAGCTAACCCGTTGAATTACTCTCTCGAAATCGTATCCTTTCGCCTTAAGTCGATATTGTTCTTGCATGCTCTCATCTGCCGATTTTAAAATCGCCTGAACAAAGTCGCTGTCACCTAAAATTCGTTCATCACCTTTTAAATGACCCTGCATTCGACGTTGTGATTTTAACTTTTCCCACCCACCTAAACTCCTGATAAGTCCTCCGCCTGTCAAGTCGGTTCTTTTGCCCTGGCTGATACCCTTTTCCAGAAACTGATGGTATTTTTTTCTTGCAGCTGATCGCTGTTTACCAAAAAAAGACAGTACCTCATTAATATTTTGCCAAGGACTCGTGAAATATCCCATTATCCGACTGTTGCCGCAATACGGGTAACGGTCGAGCCCATTTATATCCACGACCATTTTTGCACGAAGTGGATTGAGGTGGATATATCTTACGAGCTCCAATAAATACCGATCTTCCTGACATAAAATTGATTTGTAACGATTCTGAAACAAACGGCCGGATCGATTGTACCGCATATTGAAAGTTACAGCATAGCCGGTCAGCAGACGCCTCATAATTGTCGATATCGGCGTGTTGCCGGTTCGCAACAACAAATGAAAATGATTCGGTAGCAAGCTCCAGGCAAGACATGGCGTACCGGTTTCCACAAGAATAGAACCCAACCTATTGAGAAAATTTTTGCGGTCTCTGCCGTCCTTGTAAATATTCCGACGCTCAATTCCCCTACAGATTATGTGATGCAATGCACCGGGTGCGTCAATGCGTGCTTTTCTTGGCATAAGCAGTTTTTGGCGTGAATCCTTGGCTATGAAAAGTTAAAATGTATGACCGTCCCCTTTTTTCCTTTTTTATGGCCCAGAATGATCACCGTTTCAGCAATTACAGGATAATAATGCCAATTCAGGATCAGAAAGCTGACCACATCAGGTTATATAGATTTGAATCACCAAATTCATCATCAAAGAGATACACCTTGATATAATAGGTCGCCGGCCCCCCAGTGTGGTCATATGAAATGAATTCATCATCACTTTCTGAAGAACTCTCATCTATAACATTTCCAAATTCATCCAGCAGCTCGATATCGATATCCCCGAAGGTATGTAAGAAGTTACAATCAATGGAGATGGTTGCACTGGACCAGCCCACATAGATGCCATAATAGTCGTAATCATCGAGAACTGCGTTGCCATAGCCCGCTATGTCGCTTAAATTGACCCCGCTATATGAGGACAAGTCGTATGCCATTGTCTGCGTGTCGTTTTCCTCATAGTTATCGTCTAAAGCTGTAACCCCGGCTGTTGTGAAGCTATATATGGCACTATAAAACCAGCTTCGGTTCCCATATGGGTCAATTGGAAATACGGTCCAATAGTAGGTTGTATCCGAATCCAAACTACCATCGGATACAGTAAAAAAAAGCTCGCTGGTTTCAAATTCCATATGATCTGAAAGATCATCTGATTCGGAAATCCATAGTTGATATTCAGCGGCACCCGAGGAATAGAGCCAACTGAAGCTGGCAGAATCAGGATCGATATCAGCAGTTCCGTCCAAGGGTGCACTGAGTTCTGCAAAGAATTGATTGGTGGTGACTGTACCAATATCGTTATTTCCTTTATTGATTGTTATATCCAGTTGGACGCCGCTGTATGTGGTTCGATCCATGTCATTGTGCCCGTAAAGTAGCAGAGTGTATCCTGTTCCAACAGGCACACCGGAAATTATACCGGATCCTGCGCTGCATTCCCAGGGCCCACCAAATTTTCCGAAATCCGAGCCGGTGTTGCCAATATAGGCACTGACGGTGGCAACCTCATTTGACTCGATACCGCATACAACCGCCTTAATCTGATAATCGGAACCGACATCTGAATTCTGGTTCCAGGCTACATCGAAAGATATGGATCCGCTTTCAAGATCCGTTTGTGTCTCTATCGGTTCCGTCGTGCTCTCACAGCTTAGCAGACCCAAGACTATGGCCAATATGATCCCTTTAAAAATTAGTTTATATACAAATGGTTGCATACGCAGTGCTTTCATCTTACCCCTCGCCTTGAGAAAACCCAAAATATTTCCCTGGTGTATATGAATTCCCAGCAAGCATCCTTTATTGCGGTGATAATACAAACGGTCATTGGAAATCGCGTCAGTTCAGCTACCATGAAATAAGCACGTCACCATCATCACCGTCATCGTCATCCCCACCGCCACCGCCGCCACCGCCGCCACCGCCTGCGGCGGCGGCGATGCCACCGACTAACGCCACGCCAAGAATCGCCCATAACCACTTACCACCACCGCCCTCGGACTGGGCCGCTTGAACTGTTTCCACGGGGATTTTTTCTTCAGGCAAAGACCGAATTACGGGTTTGTTTTTGGTTATGTCAGCCTTGGCATACCAGTTTTCCTGGCTGAACACGGTCCCTGATAGAAAAAGATTGAGAACACTCAAGCTGAGAAACAAAATAAACCAACGTCTCCATTGAATCATAGTATGTCTCCCTTTTAATTGGCTCATAATATCTTGTCATGCGCGGTTTCATTGCCATTAAAATGCAATACCGCATTATTTTGTTATGCGATATTGAATAAATTTTTCCGCTCGGTGGGACAGGGGTATATCGACGATGGTCTTGACCAAATCACCTACCAGAGCGGATTGGCCGTCATAGATGCCAAATATGCCTTCCTTAAATTTGGCGGAATTAAAAAACAAAGGTTCTTTTAAAGCCAAAATATGAAACATCTCATTAGTTTTTTGCTGACCTTCCTTTAAAAACGCTTCCAGAGTAATACCTTTTTTGCGATCATTGTCACCCGGAAAAATAAAACGTGTGTTTGCTTTAACAAAATTGTTTGGATTGAAGCGATTGGGGAAAAGAACAATCACGGTTTCATCTTCTAAAACATTAAAAATGGTCACATAGCAGTCCTTGCTCGGTGTAACCTGAAGTTCGATCTGATCGCCTTCCCTGTAGACCGTTCGGTTTGCCTTGGCCTCCAGCCGAAAAAAGGCGTCTGAACGCCCGATTTCTTTGGCCACATGTGCTCTGATTTTAACTTTATACGCCAAAAAAGGTACGTCACCCTTTTTTTCGGCCGGGATCAATTCGATATCTTCGTTTAGAATCTCAATCCCGATGACCTTGCCATGGGGAATGGCCCGAATCACATCGCTGGATACGTTATAATTGATCACCATGGTTTCTGCTAGTAGATTAACCCCAACGACTTTCTCAACAGCCTCACGGCGCGCGCTGTCGATGGCCAGTTTGCGAGCCTCATTTTTGGTCACATTTTCAATGGGTGCATAGCCTTCAACCGTAACCCAGGTAGACTCCTGGGCAAACACCGTCCCTGCGAGGAAACCAGCAAGTATCACCATAAATGCCCATGCAAATATAAGCTTCGTCATCTCATCCAACTACCAGTCCAATTATTTTGATTATCTCACCACTCTAGAGACGGAAACATCTTTGAGATCTTCAAATGCAGGTGAAATGGTCGGCGTCTGCTCCTTGCCCATACGGCGCGCAACCCGGGTTACCTGACGATTCACGTAATCATATATTTCCTTGATGGTTATGAAGCGGTCTTCATTTTCATCAGCCCTGCCTTTTAAGGCTCTCAGCAAATAGAATGTGAATAGCCCATGCCCCTCCTTGGGGAGGGGATTGCTGACTTGATCGTTGGCTGCAGCACTGATAGCGATCACCTCTTGGGTGGCCAAACCCACATCCTCCACCTTCAAAAGCGCTGGCCGCGAACCCTTGGTGAGCATCTCGGCGGCTCTAGATGCCACACCACTAAAACAAGAATCTAAAAATACATAGGCTTGATTGATATTCAAATCATAAATCGCCTTATAAAAATCTTTTAATTTGTAGCCTGTCTCTTCAATAAACAAAGTGTCACCATCATAGGGTACCAGGTACGGTTCCCCTTTTTGCATATCCGGAGCCCCATGACCTGCAAAATAAACGTACAGTGTAGTTTGTCTGCTGACATTATTCGGAATATAGCGCTTGAGGTAGCCACTTATCCTGGCTTTGGTGGCATCACTGTCAATCAAGGTTATAATATTTTGTTCGGGGACGCCCAGAATTTGGTTGAAATACTCTTTAATAACAAGCGCATCTTTGCGAGCATAGTCGACTTTGGGCAGGTGAGCATAGTCTTCAACACCGATAATTAGACCCCAGTCGTCAGGAAATATTCGCCTGGTTACAGTTGCTGGACGAGAAACAGGAACAACTTTTTTAATCGCTTTGATTGAAAAAGTTTTGCTCTCCAGGATTTCATTGTCAAAAAACACTTTTAGACGCCACTCTCCCGGCATCTCTTGAGCCTTGTCACCCTTTATGGTCAAGCTGTGCCAAGGGGTGCTTTTAGGGATATAGTTTCCGCGACTGGCTTTAATGCGGGTATTACCCGTCGTATAATACAACTTACCATCCGGGCTATACCAATCCCAGCGAACTTTGTGTTCTCCGGAAATATTGACAAGATTCAGATGCGCGTAAACAGCTGTGTCATCAGCTTCGAACTGGTTTGTTACCATGGTGGGCATATCGAGGTGACCGCGACTTTTGACACCTTTGGAAAGCGTGGTCCCACCATAGCTAAATTTGGGCGTCTTCTGAATGGTTTTTGAACCACCACAACAAACCATCGTCATCGCTATACAAAATGATATGCAGAGCATGATTAAACGACGAAAACATGAATAGGCCGATCTGGGACAGGCTGCTTTCATTTTTTCACCTAATATAGGATTGAATGTCATTATATTCGTGAGGATTGATCAAATTTTAATATAGAAAAGAAATTATGAAAAATCAAATACATTTGAGAAAACCACTTCATGTTGCTGACAAAGGGGACTTAAGGCCATTCAGGCCGGATAACCTGTAATTTGTTGAATTCGCTCATATAGAGGTTTTAAAGTTTTGTACATTTTTCGATAGACCTGATGATAGAGGGCATCATACATTTCATGTGTTTTCAAATGAGGCTCGTAAACCTCGCCCACGCGCGTCATGGCTTTGACCGCATGTTCAAAATTGGCATGTATTCCCAAACCCACAGCCGCATCGATGGCAGCCCCCAGGCCTGAGGTTTCATAGGTGTGCGGTTTACCCGTGGGCAAACCAAATACATCCGCTGTCAGCTGCAGAGCATTGCGACTTTGGGAACCGCCACCGGAAACACGTAAACTAGTAATACGGGTTCGACTGCGTTTCTCGATGCGCTCCTTGCCCTCGCGCATGGCGTAAGCCAGTCCCTCGATGATGGATCGATAAAGATGCGCCCGGGTGTGAATGTCGCCAAAACCGATGATGGCGCCTTTTGCTTCTGGGCCGGGATTTTTGAGGCCCGGTGTCCAATACGGTTGGAGCACCAAACCCATGGAGCATGCCGGGATATCGGCTAGAAGATTTTCGAAAAGGGTTTCGGGTTTCAGGCCATTTTTTCGCGCTTCATCCCGTTCGGGATGTCCAAATTCTTCCTTGAACCAGTTAACCATCCAGTATCCCCGGTAGACCTGAACCTCCACGGTATAATACCCGGGTACAGCCGAAGGGTAGGCCGGCAGCAACGGAATCGGCTCGATATATCTTTTGTGGGTAACATTGATGGTGGCGGTGGTCCCGTAGCTGAGACACCCGATAGAAGGATCCAGACTGCCGGACCCGATGACTTCACAGGCTTTGTCGGCGGCGGCAGCAATCAACGGCAGGCCTCTGGGAATGCCGGTTGCCAACGAAGCCGCTTGTGTAATAGAGCCTAATACTTGGCCTGGTGGTACCAGGTCCGGAAGCATTTCCGGTTTAACCGGTAGACAACGCCACTTCCAATTCCAGGATGATGCCCACCGCATGTGCCGGTAGTCCAGGGGTACATAGCCCACCTGACACCCGATGGAATCGACAAACTTGCCGATGAGCCGGTGGGTCAAAAAACCCGAAAGCAGGAGGTATTTATATGTGTTCTTCCAGATATCGGGCTGATAGGTATGGATCCAGTTGGCCTCTGCCTCCGACTGAAAATAGGCAATAGTGTCGTCCAGCCGGATCATTCTGAAAAGAAAGCCCCAGGGGCCACCGATAAACGGCAAGCCGTGGGTTTTGCGTTGATCCAGCCATAAAATAGCGGGCCTCAGGGGCGTACCCTGTTGATCGACATTGATGACCGTGGCGCGCTGGGTAGTGAGGGTCACGCCGCGCAACCGGTCTTTAAGTCCTGGATGCTGCTTCCACAGGGACTGGCATGCTTGACTCAGGGTATTCCAGAAGACTTCCGGATCCTGTTCGGCCCATCCGGGTTGCGGGGAAAAATAGGGATTGAACCCGATCTGTTCTTTGGCAATTTGATCGCCACTGCCATTGAATATGATGGCCTTCAAGCTCTGGGTGCCATTATCAATGGCCAGTATCAGGTCTTTTTCTGCCATTAGAATTTGTGGCGAACCCGCGTGATATTCTCCACTTCTCCCATTACAATGAGGGTTTCGCCGGAAACCAGCGCCCTTGTGGGCGGGGGATTGAACTCAATTTCGCGATTATTGTTGCGTATTCCCAGAACCAGCAATTCATATTTCTGCTTGAGTCCGGCATCAATGATATTTTTATCTACCAAGGAGGAGTCATCCGCAATACTGATTTCATGAATGCGCAGATTCCCGCGGCTGCTGCGCAGCATGCTGTCTAAAAAATCCACCGCGGCCGGGCGAATCATTTCGGAGGCCATCCGCAGCGCACCGATATAGTTGGGCGACACTATGGAATTGGCGCCGGCGCGTCTCATTTTGGCCTCAAGGGCTTTATCAATAACCCGGCTGACAATTCGGATTCGGCTATTGAGCATGCGCGCACTCATGGTGGTGAACAGATTGTCTTTATCGGATGCCAGGCTGACAATCACACCTTTTGCCCTCTCAATACCCGCCGCCTTTAAATTGGCATCGTCGGCGGCATCTCCCTTGATATATAGCAGTCCCTCCCACTGAGTTGTGCAGCGCTCGATGGTTTCCTCGTCTTGTTCAATCAGGACCACAGGCTCCCGATTGATGATCAATTCCGCCAATACGGGGCGGCCGGTCTGCCCACCGCCGCAGACGATGTAATGGTCTTTCAGCTTTTGAATTCTCTTCTCCATTCTTTTTTTCCTCAATATACCGGAAAGTTCGCCTTCAACAATAACGGCCGTCAAGGTACTGATGCCATATAAGATAATCCCCATGCCAAAGGTTATCAGCACCATGGTGAAAATTTCGGCTGGAAGGTTGCCGGTTACTTGGATAACCTCGCCATAACCGACCGAGGTCAGGGAAATAACGGTCATATACAGACATCGCATAAAACTGTGTTCCATCTGAAAGATGAAATAGTACCCAAAACTACCGGCCCAGATCACACAGAAAATTGCAAATAGGATGTAGGCAAGGCGTCGCTTGATTTGCATTGAAGCTCGTAACCTGAATGTTTTCGGAACGTTGATGCGTTATTGGAATTTGATCTATCCTTAACGCATAGACCCGTAAGACTCAAGCTGAAAAATGTTTTTGTGAATGCAAAGGATTTTAGAAATCGACCTGGGTTATGGATTCGGTCTCTCGTAGAACGGTGCTGATATGGCTTTGGGAATCCGCGTCAAGAACCGGTTCGATGCGGGAAATGGGAACACCGCCATGGTCGGTTTTGTATTTGAAATCGTGAATATATCCGGCCACTCGTACAAATGCAATCCCGCCCACACCACAACAGGTGCTGTCCATCACGGCACAGCCGACATAGTACAGAACGGTCTGACCGTAATAAGGCATGGTGCATTCTTTTAGAAAAGTGAAACGGCCGCCAATGGCCGTGATTTCATGATTCAATTCGTAATGTATATGGTCTGCCTGCTCTGCCATAACAAGTCATTCTTTTTATATTTTAAGATGTTTTAAAGTCATCGTCCCCAAAAGAAGCTGGGATGATTATTAAGTACGTTTTTGGACGGACACCTGCTAGCTGCAGCCAGGGCCCCCACACGGATGACCTGTGTCATTGAAGTCACATGTGTCCACGTTTAAACAAAGACGGCAGCGATCATCGCTGCAAACCTGACAGGAAAAACAGTTCTCACAATGATGCTTACGAGGCGATGTCGCATCATGTTCAGGAACATAGAACTTACCATCGTTGTTGGGCAGGATGATAAAAGGCATGCCATATCTCCAGGTAAAGGCCTTCTATGAGGCCCTAATTTTGCTTTTTTTCCTCTCTGCCTTCGAATGTTGCATTAAAAGCAAAGGCTACGCAACCGACTACATCACTTTTTAAAACATACTATTGTACATTAAGATTATTTCCCTCGCGTGTCAAAGTGAATGCGTATTTGGTGATGCTTGCGCTTGAAAATTTTTAGTAAAAGACGTATTGTTAAAATTATCCGGTTTGGCTATGGTCTTAGGCATCCTCTCAATAAAATCGTTGCACGATTTTATCTTACAATTTGAATTCATCCGGCATTACAAAACTTCTCGTCGGAGTCTGCGGCTTAATCGATGGCCTCAGATCGGGTCGTGGCCGGGTATTCAAATTTAAAACCAACTAATCTAAAAGCAGTATTAATCTGCAGGGAAGGCATTATGGTTCGGAAGAAATGGATCGTTGAAATCGGCTGTTGTTTGCTGGTAATTTTTCTATTAAGCGGATGCGCATCAACGCCCAAATGCAAATCACAAGACGTCCCCAAATGGCTGATCTCCACGCCCCATGACGACAAATATTTTTACGCGGTGGGTATTTCCGGGCGCACACGCAATGTCAATGATGCCTGGGTTCAAGCAGGCAACCGGGGTAGAGCTGAACTGGGTCGTATCATTTTCTCGCATGTTTCCAGCCAAGACATGATCATCAGCACGTCCCGGGGCCAATATACGAGTCAGCTTATCGACATCTTGTCGGATACCGAACTCAATTACACCGAAATTATCGAACGTTGGTACGATCAATGTGGAGATTATGGTCAACCGAACTACTACTATGTATTGCTCCGTATGAGCAAGAAAACAGCCGCAACGGTATTAAGAAGTCTGCAATAAATTCTTTAGTCATGGGAGGTGAATATGAAACCGATCAAACCCAGATTCTTTCTTCTCACCAGTATGCTGATAATGCTTGCTTTGATTCCATTGAATTTGACCGCCCAGGAAAACACCGATTCGAGTATCCAATTGGAACAGGCCGTCATATGTCGGTCCATTGAGGACCGGGCACCGATTGCCAGCGCTTCGGTTTTTTCCGATAGTGTCGGCCAATTATACTGTTTTACCAAAGTCGTGGGTGCCACCACGGATACCACCATTATTCATCACTGGTATCTAAACGGCAAATTAAAAGCTTCGGTGACACTACCGGTCAGATCGGCCTCCTGGCGAACCTGGAGCTCAAAAAAAATCACCCCGGGTGAAACCGGCGATTGGATGGTGGAGGTCGTGACCGAGGACGGCAATGCCCTGGAAAGCATTCTTTTCTTGGTCCAATAATGGAGAGACCTTCTTTTAGCCACCCGCGTGCGACAATTCCACCAGGGTGGCTCCCCATCCCCCTGCCTCAGGTGGGGCGTTTTTTATGGACCGAACCAGGGAATGGCTTTTCAGATGTTTTCTTACGCGTTCTCTGAGGACGCCCTGCCCCTTTCCATGGATGATGCGGACTGATGAAAAACCTTTGGCGACGCATGCCTCCAGATAATCATCCAATAGATCTGGAATCTCTTTTGGCAAAAAAGTATGCAGATCCAAAACGTCTTCTATGGGAAGTCGAATGGGCTCCATCATGGATATTCTAATATTTGTTAGTCTGGCGTTGGTTGCTTACATGCTTGGAGCGATACCATTTGGTGTAGTGATAACCCGTCTGTTATCCGACATTGATCTCCGCACCCAAGGGAGCGGTAACATTGGTGCAACCAATGTGCTGCGCTGCGCTGGCATCAGACTGGGATTGTTGACACTCGTTCTGGATATATCCAAAGGTGCGCTTCCTGTTTATCTGGCTATTGCATTCCTACCCACCAATCAACTACACATTGCCGTTTACCCGTTTATCGTGGCCCTTTGTGTCTTTCTCGGCCATCTCTTTCCGATCTATTTTGGCCTGCGCAACGGCGGCAAAGGCGTGGCCACCGCTTGGGGATGTTTTCTGGTGCTATCTCCGCTTAGCGGCTTGCTGGTACTACTTGTGTTTGCCCTGGTCGTTTTGGTATTCAAAAGAGTTTCACTAGCATCACTGACGGCAGCCTTGGCGCTGCCGCCAACGGTTGGATTCATTGACGCATCGCTTCCGGGAGCTCTTTTTAGCGCATTGATAGCCCTATTAATCGTCCATCGCCACAGACAAAACATTGTGCGTCTAATCCAAGGCAAGGAACCCCCGATTTGGGGCCCCAAGCCGTAAGCAATCAGCTGTTTGCTGCTTGTAGCTCATACCTGATCGCTGATTGCTTTTTGGCTAGGCCAAAATAGTCCACACTAGCGCAATCATGCCCGCCAAAACAAAATAAAACTCAATCAAGAATTCCAGATGAATGCCCGGCAGCATATGTTCCCGTTCACTGGCCAGTAATGTCGACAGCATGAGCAGCGGACAAATAGCCAAAATAAAGCCGATGGGTGCCAGGATACTGGTAGCACTGCCCCCAATTAAAATTACGGTTGCAAGCAAGAGCAGGATTTTTAAAATCCGCAAGGTTCTCCTTTCACCCATTAGAATCGGGAGGGTTTCCTTGCCGACTATCCGATCACCCTGCATATCGAGCACATCGAAAAATGCGGTTCTAACAAAAACCAAGAGGGTTGCCCAGGCAAATGTCAGTATCATTGCAGAATCCAGGCCAATGCTGCGTTCAAGGGCGGGAAAGATAGCTGTCACAACACCCCATGCCAGAGCAATCAGAATGGTTTTTGAACCCGGAATATCTTTGATGCGTCGATATTTCAGCGGCAGCGCCAACCAACTAGGAATGATCTTAAAATTATAGGAAAAACCAAGGACACTCATGACCAAAAGCATGCTAAAAGCGACCGCTCCCAGTCGAAAAGCCGTAAAAAGCCCCAGTCCGCCGGCAAGAAAGGCCAGGACCGAAAGCAGAACACGGTATCGGCGATAGAATGCGGCGCGTTCGGGATCATTATAACGATCCGATTGACTGCCCATCAAATGGTTGAAAATATGCATGGACAAGACATAAAAGGAAGCGATGAGCATTTGGGGCAAAACCGATGTCGCTCCTTGTAACTTGGCACAGGCAAAACAGAGTGATCCGGCGCCGATGCCGACAACAATATTGGTCAATAAAAGCGATCGCTGTAAAAAATAGATTGCTTTGCGCCAACTCAGTGCGCCCCGGGCCGAAATAGTTTCAAGTCTTCGATACACCCGTTTTATAATCCAATTGGGTGTGCTGGCACCTGCAGTAATACCGATACACTCTGCTGATGAAAGGGCATCCAGATCGAGTTCGGACTCGGTTTCGATGTGATAGACAGGCTTGCCCACCTGGGCGGCGATCTCTGATAATCGTTGGGTATTACCGCTGTTACGACCACCGACGACGATGATCGCATCCACAAGATTGGCAATTCGCTGGACCTCGGCTTGTCTCCGCCCAGTTGAATCACAGATTGTATTAAAAATCAGGTATTGGGGAAATTTTTCCTGAGCCCATTCTTTGACGGCATGGAATAAATCGACATTTTGAGTCGTCTGAGCCACAATTATGGCTTTTTCAAAAATGGGTAACTGGTTTAGCTGATCCAGACTGTCGGCCACATAACCGTGTTTGTCCGCATATCCCAGGAGGCCAACCACCTCGGGATGATCTTTATCGCCAATAATGATAACTGCATAGCCTTTTTGAGCATGTTTTCGAATGATGGTTTGCACCTTGATGACGCGGGGGCAGGTGGCATCAATTACCGAAAAGCCGGCATTTTTGAGGGACGCTTTAATGTCCGGGGGCACCCCGTGGGCGCGAATGAGGATGGATCCTGATCCGTTTTTAGGGATGCTGTTCTCGGTTGCTATTCCTTTTTCTTCAAATATATTAAGTACTTGTGGATTATGGATTAGCGGGCCAAACGTTCGCACAGGGCCTTTTTGTTTGTGCGCTGTATCAAGAACAATTTCAACCGCTCTGCGCACCCCCATGCAAAAGCCGGCTGTTTTGGCGATAAGTATTTTCACAAGAATAAAATCGTGTAACGATTTTAATTCATACTTTCTGGAGGAATATCTTATGATCAACCAATGAAAGCGAATGAATTCGGGCGTTTATGAATTTCTGGTCCCCAAAAATGCTGACCAGTTTGATGCCGTCCCCCTCCGGTTCGACTAGATCCACGGCTTCCATTAGGAGTTCAGGTTCATCCTCATTGATTAGGTAGGCATTGGCTTCACACATGTTCTTTATCCTTTTAAAACAGTTTTGATGGTTTTTATGGCTTGGGGTTTCGCGATCTAATTAATCCGCTTATCCCCCCAATAATCTGTCAGCCAGCATGGTTTCGATGAGTCTGGGAAGGGGGGCAGAGTCAGCCCCCACCACGGTTACATTTTCTTGAGAAATCGGTAACAGAATCTTCCTGGCCGGGCTGGATGCAACCGCTTCGGCCATGGCTGGTGTTAATTCGCCGAGCATGGCATTAGCCAAAACAATACTGATGGGTCCAATAATCACATCAACCTGACAGGCCGTACGAACAATGGCATTTTGACCGGACGCACCTCGATTTGCACCGGCTTTCAACATATTGGCAGTCGCAATGGCATTGGTGCCCAAGGCAAGTATCTCGTAACGCTCACCATATGAAGTCTTGAGGTGCTTGATAATGGTGCTGCCGATACCGCCGCCTTGGCCATCGATAACACAAATTTTTTGCATGGCAACCCCTATAATCCTCGAGCTATAAGTCATCAGTTGTAAACTATAAGCTGCTCAGTGCTTATGGCTCAAAGCTTACAGCTTAACTAGTTTTCGATTATTGCGACGTTTGCGCTTGGGCAATCGCCGGCTCGGGCCCTTTTTACGTGTCGTCGGCCGCCAGCCATAATCACCCTGATCCCCCTTACGGGCGCTTGTGTTTGAATAGAGCGCCGCGCTTACCTTTTGTTCAAATTCCCGTGCACCAATGGTTGCGGCACCCCTTGATGCTGCAAAACTGATGATATCCCGATCCGAACTAACAATCAGTGCTCGCTCCCCTTCTTTTGCCACCATCCGTTTTATAACGTCATCGGCAGTCTCTCCTGTGCCTGAGAATAAGACCTGCATACCGTGAACCCGATGCCGCTGCACCCCCAGATGAGAAGCATGCTGACCATCAAATACAATGGTGATTCGATGGCCCCGTGTCTGGCGATAGGCTGCCATCATATCTTGCAGCCCCTCCCGTCCGTCCTGGATATCCTGCAGATCGAGGATACTCAATTGATTTGATCGGCGAATGACGTTATAGCCGTCGATAATAACATGCAGCGACATTTTTCGTTTTACGGTTCCGAAAAAAGTTCAGATTAAAGATGTACGCTTATTAGCGGTTCAATAATTGCAGAAGCCGATCCAAATCATCGTTGCTGTAAAACTCAATTTCAACCTTGCCCTTTTGCCCCCTGCGCCGAATTTGCACTTTGGTGCCAAAGCTTCTGGAAAGATCTTCAGCAACATGGGTGAGATAAGTGTCCTCGGAATCTTTCTTGGCTTTCTTTTTGGGTCCGATTTTTTGATTGAGTCGCTTGACCAGCGACTCAGTCTCACGCACCGAAAGGCCTCTGGCCACAACAGTACGCCAAGCAGCCAATTGTTGGGCCTTCGTGTTGGCACCCAACAGGGCGCGGGCATGCCCCATACTCAACACACCATCCATGATATGCTTCTTAATAGATTGCGGCAGCTGCCTTAATCGCAAAAAATTGGCCACGGCCGGTCGGCTTTTTCCAACCCGAGCCGCCACTGCTTCCTGCGTCATGGAAAATTCGACCATGAGGCGATGATAGGCGTCGGCTTCTTCCATGGGATTTAGGTTTTCCCGTTGGATATTCTCCACCAGCGACATTTCAAGCAGTTGCGCTTCGTTGAGGTTTTTGACCAGGCAAGGAACCTCCTCATAGCCTGCCAGTTTGGCAGCCCGCAACCTTCGTTCGCCGGCCACAAGCTCATATCCATCTTCAGTTCTGCGTATAATTAAAGGTTGGATAATGCCCTGTTCTTTGATGGAAGCACTCAGGGCTGCCAGCTCGCTCTCCTGAAATTGCTTCCGGGGTTGATACCGGTTGGGACGAATTTGACTGATCCGGCAATAAAAAAAATCTTTGGGCGTTTCCCCATCTGTACGGATATCCGGGATCAGCGCCCCCAATCCCCTACCCAGGGCCACCTTTTTGGTTTTTTTCTTCTGGTCTATGGACATCTGCTGGTCTCTAGTCTCGGTTAAATTCGTTGCTAGGGCCTCGGCCCAGATGAAAGCCGCACTGCCATTACCTCCCGGGCAAGTTCCCGGTAGCTTTCAGCTCCGGTTGAAGCGGCATCATAAAGTGCGATCGGTTTACCAAAGCTGGGAGATTCGCCCAGTCTTACATTTCTTGGTATGGTTGTATGAAATACAAGGTCCTTGAAATATTTAATTGCATTCTCCGCCACCTGATGTGACAAGTTGGTTCGCTGGTCAAACATGGTCAGCAAGATTCCTGCTATGCGCAGGTCGGGATTCAAACTATGCTTGATGTGCTTGATGGTCTGAAGAAGTTGGCTCAGTCCTTCCAAAGCATAAAACTCACACTGCAACGGAATCAAAAGCGCATCCGCAGCGGCCATAGCATTGACAGTCAACAGACTTAGCGAAGGCGGACAGTCGATGATAATGTAGTCAAAACAGCAATTTAGCTGATGCAACAAATTCTTTAAAGCCATTTCACGGTTATCAGCCGTCAGCATTTCAATATCAAAGCCGATCAGTTCCACCCGCGACGGTATTATCTTGAGTTTCTCGATTTCGCTATCAATCACAATACGGTTAACACCAATATCGCCGATTAATCCATGGTAAAGGGTCTGTGCCAATTCATTTTTATCAACCCCCATTCCGGTTGTGGCATTGGCCTGGGGATCGCAATCCACCAGCAAGGTTGTTTTTTCCGCCAGAGCCAGGGATGCTGCCAAATTGACAGCCGTTGTCGTCTTGCCGACACCACCTTTCTGATTTACAATACATAAGGTTTGCATCATGTCAGTGCGTCTATCATAAAAACCAGGCTTTGAAAATAAAATCGTTTTCTGTTAAAATTCCAATCATGAATTATTATCGCAAAACAATTACAGTTGGCACGCTTTCCCTGTTTCTTTTTTACGTGTTTTTCCTACCCACTGCATTCGGTATTACCATTCAGGAGGAAGAGGAATTATCCAAGGAACTACTTCAGTTTTTCGAAAGAAAATTGCAACTCATCAAAGATCCGCTTGTGGTCGGCTATGTGAATAAAATCGGTAGTAATATTTTGGAAAATATGCCTCAGCAGCCGTTTACCTATCGATTTTATGTCGTCAAACAGCATGTCCCTAATGCATTTGCCACGCCGGCCGGCCATATTTTTATCAATAGCGGTTTATTGGCAGCCCTTGAGAATGAAGAAGAATTTGCCGGTATTTTGGCCCATGAAATTGCCCATGTGGTCAGTCGGCATATCTCTCAGAACATTGACCGCTCGCCTAAATTAGGACTGGCGACCCTGGCCGGAATTGCCGCCGGAATATTTATTGGCGCTGGTGGGGCCGGAGCGCTTGGCAATGCTGTTGTCGCCGGTTCCATGGCAGCGCGGCAATCGGCCACCTTAGCCTTTAGCCGGGAAGATGAAATACAGGCGGACCAGTTGGCCTTGGAATATCTTTATCAGGCCGGGTATGGTGGCCAGGGCCTATTGGGTTCCATGCAAAAATTAAGAAGCATGCAGTGGATCAGTACGGAGCAGATACCCGATTATCTCATGACCCACCCGGCATCCGAAGAACGCATGGCTTACATCGACACCTATCTGTCTGCAAACCCACTTCCCGAAGAAAAACGCCTTACAATCGATCCGGATGAATTCCGCTTTGTACAGGCAGCCATTTCAGGCAAGCATGGTGATGTGCAAATTGCCCTGGCCAGCTTTGATGCACGTTTACGGTCCGATCCGCAGGACACCATATCCCTTTTTGGTAAAGCTCTGGCGTTAGCTCAGCAGGAAGAATATACCGACGCGATCCTGCAATTGCGAAAGGCGCTGGAGCGAGACGCCTTTAATCCAACACTCCTGAGGGAAATGGGGCGCATATATTTTCTTCAGGGAAATTATTCCCAGGCACTTCAAACCCTGGGAGGATCCTATCGGCTGGCACCCCAAGATACTGAAAGCCTTTATTATCTTGCTCGTACCAACATGGCCTTAGGCAATTTGACACAGGCCGTTGAGGAGCTCAACGTTTATATAGAAAAGAATCCTAAAGATCCTGAAGCGCATAGCTTACTTGGTAGTACATATGGCATGCAGGAAAATTTAGGGATGGCCCACTACCATTTGGGGAAATACAACCAGATGAAAGGCCGCTGGAAAACCGCGAGGATTCATCTCCAAAAGGCCTTGCCCTTTATAAGCGATCCGACCCAAAAAGAAGAAATCGAAACCATGCTGGAACAGGTTAAAAAATCATCCAATCATGAAGTGCGGGGGAAAGAAAATAAATAAAATTGCTTCGCAATTTTATTTATTTTCGCTGCGATCAAAATGCGAGAACTGCATACTAAACGTGCCCCGACCTTGTGTCGCTGATCTCAAAGAAGTTGAATATCCAAACATTTGGGCCAAGGGTACCACGGCTTTGATCAATTGCAACCCGGTTTTGGCTGTAATTGATTCAATCTTACCGCCGCGAGCATTCAGATCACCAATCACATCGCCCATAAAAGCCTCGGGCACAAATGCTTCCACCTTCATAATTGGATCCAGCAAAAATGGGTTCCCGAGTGATAAGGCCGATTTGCATGCCATTGAGGCGCTAACTTTAAACGCCAGTTCCGACCCAATTGAATCTTTGAATGCGCCGCCGATAAGCACAACTTCCACATCAACCACGGGATAACCCATTTGAACCCCACTTTCCAGCGACTCCATTACGCCTTTCTCCACTGCCGGAATGAAGGATTCGGGTATCTCTTGCTGCCGGAGGTCGGTAACAAATTTATTTCCTGTGCCACGGGGTAAGGGGTTGATTCGCAATTGAACTTCGCCGAAATGCCGCTGTCCAGCCACCTCCTTGTCAAAAACGGCACTGCCTTCGGCCGTTTCCTCAATGGTTTCCCGATAAACGACCTGGGGTTTTCCAACCCGCACGCTGGTCTTGAATTCCCGCAGCATGCGACTGATGATGATTTCCAGATGCAGTTCGCCCATGCCGGATAAAATGGTCTGGCCGGTATCTGGATCCTCCTTGACGGTCAGGGTGGGATCCTCGGCCACAAACTTTTTAAGGACCTCTTCCAATTTTTCTTGATCCG
>Ga0180436_10000482_pt1 | contig 41394 bp, 27 predicted proteins | sample SS_ome_2_FD_132434 | JGI IMG/M metagenome (GOLD analysis project Ga0180436, IMG submission 132434) | Hypersaline lake sediment archaeal communities from the Salton Sea, California, USA - SS_3_S_2 metaG | ecosystem: Environmental > Aquatic > Non-marine Saline and Alkaline > Hypersaline >... | reverse complement strand
GGGTGCAAGACACACTCGGCGCCACCCTCACCTCTCGACGAGTCACCGCCTACCAAGAATCCGCCGCAGCAAGCTACGGATAGCCCGAAAAAACAAACGAGAACATTTTCAACAGCCCAGTCCATGCCCGCGGGAGCACGCGGGCCGCGCGTTAACATTTGCAATTCCGGCTGGTCGGTGTTTCTCTGTCCTCGCGAGGGCTTTTTGTGGCGAGGTCAGGTCGTTCGCGTTGTGTCACGGGTTCACCGCGGAGTTGCCTCCCTGACGGGGAGAGGGCCAGGGCGAGAAAAACAGCGACGGGGCTTGGCAGTTGTTCCGTGGTAAGTCAGTCCAAGCAGGTTGATCCGCGCTCGGAACCGCGACCCATCCGAAGGGGCGTCGTCGATGGCTTTGTTGGCGCGGATCGGTTACGACGAGATCAGTTTGCCGGTGACGGTCGCCGTCGCCGCCGTGGCGAGCATCGGATATATGGTCAGTCTCTTCCGCCGTGGCAAAGCCGAATTCACGCTAATGGACGCCGTAATCCTGGTCGTCCTGATGGCGATTGTCACGGCCACTGCGGTGCCGGTCGTCGAGTCGCTCTCGCGGCGGGCGAAAGTGAGCGCACTCCGCGAAAACCTCCACGGGCTACGGACTCACATCCAGCGTTACATGATCGAACACGGCGGCGAGCCTCCGCTCGTGTATGAAGGGGAGCTTCCGCAATTGACCAGCGCCACGAATGCCCGCGGCATACCCGGCAACTCGCCGCAGCGCTATCCCTATGGCCCGTACCTGCAAACCGTGCCGGTGAATCCGCTGACTGGCAGCTTCAAGATCACGGCGGTCGACGAGTTTCCGCCGAAGGAGCCCAGCAAGAATGGCGGCTGGCTCTATCACCAACCGACCGGCCAAATCGCCCCGGACGCCGAGGGCTATCTCGATTTGTAGGCCCCCACTTTGTCCATCCATGGCAAGGCGGGCTATCGCTTCTCAAGCTCCCAACGCTCGACGATCTCTTCACCACCAGGGGTCAGCTTGCGGATCTTCTCGGCAATGGCCGTCGTCTCCGACACGGTGGCACCTTTCAACTTGCGAGAAAAGTGAGTCACCTTCTTCCGACGATGACGGCGACGCTTGATCTCTTTGCGACGTTCGCTGCTGGGCACGGGCGGGCTCCTTCGCGAGAAACGCGATTCTGTTCGCGGGAATGATCTGGGAACGCGGCCAACTCGGAGCCACAAAGCGAGCCTACCAGCCCCCTACAGGCGGCGGGCGATCCGTTTAGCAAAGCCCCGAGAAAGCTGCGGGCACTAACGGCAATCGCAACTATACGGCCAAACAGAGAAGCATAAACACACGCCCCGGCGGCGTCAAGCGGCCTCAGAGCACTTTGACCAACTGACGGGCAATCACGACCTCCACCCGACCATCGTCCAGATGAAACCTGATGATCCGGCCCTTGTCGCCACCGATGTGCTCGGCACGGCAAGGGATGCCATGAGCCCGGAGTTGCTCCAGAACCGCCTGATGGTTCTGCTGTCCCACGTCGTTGTTGCCCCGTTTGCCAAACATGGTCGAACCGCCGGCGATCTTGGCAACCAAGGCAGCGCCTGAGGCGCCGCGCATTACAAGCTGCCGCTTCAGATCGGCAACGGCGGTATCGGCGAATTTGCCGGGCAGCGCACTATCGCCCCGGCTATCGGCCAGAACAACGTGGGCCAGGCCACCCTGGTGGGTGGTGCGGTCCCAGATGGCCACCCCCACGCAGGAGCCCAGTAGCGTTTCGAGCACGTCGGGCGCGCGGCCATACTCGATGCCCGCCATCTTCACTTTCACAACTTCTGTCGCGGAAACTGTGCTCATTCCATCCCCCTGACTGCGGGCTCCCCGCCGTTTTGCCTAGGGAAGTGTAGCTTGCCCGAGAGGCCACGTGCCCGAAATCCACCACCGCAGCGGGGCGGGGACACTTAAGACTGGCCTGGCAGTCGAAAATCCCGGCACGTGACACGCATACCGGTTGAGGCAAAAAGGGCGTTACGGCTAGAATGGGGGGCACCTGGGGCGATCCGAGACTGGCAGTATCCCGCGTATCAACCAGGGCCACCCGGCCGTCGCCTCGGCCCGGCCAGCACCCCCCATACCAAGGGCGGCTCGTCTTGAGCAGACCTTGTGGACCGGCAAGTTCGTGTTACGCTTGAGGATAGCCGCCCGGGGAACCCTCCGCCGAGCGGCCCTGTCGGACGGGTGGCCGAGTGGACTAAGGCGGCGGTCTTGAAAACCGCTGACGGCGCAAGTCGTCCGGGGGTTCGAATCCCTCCCCGTCCGCTATTGTGTGCCTTCCCTGGCCTGCGGAGGCTGGGGGAGGGCCGGGGCGGCCCCTTTCTCCGTCGGTCGGCGTGCATTCCTCCGCTGGTCGGCGTCCCCTTCCCGGTTGTTCCGTGCCTCTGCCCTTCCGTGCCGGTCCGGGGTCATTCGCGCTTTGCACCGGTCACGGCACAACCACTCTCTGGTTGAAGCCTCCACGACGTGGTAAACTGTGGCCTTTCCCGCTTTCGCAGCCCGATTCCAAGTGGATCGCGCTCGGGCACGTCCCCAAATCACGTAACCCTTTATCATGAAAAAAGTTGCCATTATCGGCGGCGCGGGCTACACCGCTCGGGAACTGATCCGCCTCTTGATGCGTCATCCGGAGGCCCAGGTTGTCGCCATTAGCGACATTCAGGAGGGTCGGCCGCACATTGCATCAATTCACCCCTCACTGGCGGGGCTCTTGGACCTCTGCCTGGAGAAGCTCACACCCCAGGAGGTGGCCGCGCGGGCGGATTGCGTCTTCTGCTGCCTGCCGCATGGGGCCAGTTCATCGCTGATCCCGGCCTTGCTCGATGGAGGGACCCGCGTGGTCGACTTCAGCGCGGATTACCGGCTGAACGATCCGGATGTATTCGCCAAGTGGTACGATCAGAAGCACACCGACCCGGAGCGTCTTGGCAAGGTTCCTTACGGCCTGCCCGAGTTGTTCCGCGAGCAAATTGGGCCGGCTCCGCTGGTGGCCAATCCGGGCTGCTATCCGACTTCGACGATCCTGGCCCTGGCCCCACTGCTGGAGGCGGGACTGATCGAGCCCCGGGGGATTATCGCCGATTCAAAGAGCGGTGTCAGCGGAGCGGGCCGTACGCCGAAGCTGCTCACTCATTACCCGGAATGCAATGAGAGCCTGTGTGCGTATGGGCTGGGGCGGCACCGTCATCAGCCAGAAATCGCCCAACTGCTCTCCACGGCGGCGGGCGAGGCGGTCGACGTGCTGTTCACGCCGCACCTGGTGCCGATGGACCGGGGCATCCTTACCACGACCTACTCGCAGCCGCGAGGCGACGTGGGTGAAGAGAAGCTGCTTGACACCCTGCGGGAATTCTACGCCGAGGAGCCGTTCGTCCGCGTGGTCGACCACCTGCCGGCCACCAAGGACTCGATGATGAGCAACTTCTGCGATGTGACCGTCCGGCGGATCGGCGATCGTGTGGTGACGGTAAGCTGTCTGGACAATCTGATCAAGGGCGCGTCGGGCGCCGCCGTGCAGAACTTCAACCTGATGTTCGGCTTCCCAGAGGTGACGGCTTTGATTTGATCGGAAAACGCGCGCTGGCAAGATGCCAGTTTCACAAGACGCACGCGCAGGCAAGATGCCAGCGGCACGCTGGTTCCAAGCTATCACAAAACAATCGCCATCGCTGTTTGCTGTCCATCGTTCATGGAGCCCACGATGTCTCAACTGCCGCCCGTGCCCGAGGGTTTCCTGCTGGCCGGGGTTCACTGCCGCATCAAGCGCGACCCGCAGAAGCCGGATCTCACCCTGGTGATGTCGGAGGGGCCTGCGACGGCGGCGGGCTGCTACACACAGAACCAAATCGTCGCCGCGCCAGTCATATTGGACCGACAGCGAACGCCCAGCGAGTCGATCCGCGCCGTCGTGATCAACTCCGGCAACGCCAACGCGTGCACAGGCGAACGGGGGATGCGCGACGCGGAGAAGATGGCCGAACTGGCTGCCATGGTCTGCGGCGCCCAGGCCGAGGAAGCCCTGGTCATGTCGACCGGCATTATCGGCGAGTTCCTGCCGATGGATTTGGTCGAACAGGGAATCACTTCGGCGGCGGTGAAGCTGGGCAATAAACCCGCGTCGCTGGAGTCGGCCGCGCGAGGCATCCTCACCACCGATACCTGCATCAAGGTGGCCGGCCGCACCGTGGAACTCGCCGGCCGCAAAGTGACCGTGACGGGCATCGCCAAGGGCTCGGGCATGATCGGCCCGAACATGTCCACCATGCTTGGGCTGCTGCTGACTGATGCCCCGCTGACGGCCGACGCCGCCCAGCGCGTGCTCGAGCCGATCGTGGCCGACACGTTCAACTGCATCAGCGTGGACGGACACACCAGCACCAACGACACCGTTCTGCTTCTGGGTAATGGGGAGGCTGGCGGCGATCCGCTCGGTGGTTCCGACTTGGACAACTTTGCCGACGCACTGCACGGGGTGTCGGCCGAACTGGCCCGGGCAATTGCGGCCGACGGCGAGGGCGCCACGCACCTGATCACGATCGAGGTGGCCGGCTGCCCGCGGCGCGACGACGCCGTGGCCATTGCCCGCGCGGTGGCCAACAGTCCACTGGTGAAGACGGCCATTGCCGGGGCCGATCCGAACTGGGGACGCATCGTCTCGGCGGCCGGGTATGCGGGCGTAGCGTTCGACCCGGCACGACTGAGCCTGGAACTGAACGGCGTGATGATCTTCAAGGCGGGCACACCGGTCGAATTCGACGCGGCAGCCCTATCGCGCGATATGCGTCACAACCGCGATGTGGCGATTCGCTTGCACTTCGGCGAGGGCGAGGCGTCGGTCCGCTTCTGGACGTCCGACCTGACGGCCGAATACGTACGGATCAACGCCGATTATCATACGTGAGGGTAAACCGTGGGCGGTGGGGTGGTGCTGTGTAACAGCTGACAAGTGGGTGCCGCTGGCATCTCTTGCCAGTGCCGGAGTTCGTATGGATGCCAGCGATTGCACTTCCGGGACGCCAGCAGCACATACCCAATAATCAAACAGTGACGGGGAGAGTCGACAGAAGGCGATAACGTGAGGGGATGAGGGGTAATCTGGCGGCTTGGGTTGCTCGGCGAGCCATGTGCCAATGACGAAGAAATCGACGGATAATGAGAATGACCTCGCGACGGTCGGTTCGTACTGGAACGCGACCGAGGCTTGGTTGACGCGCAACCGGTTGGCCGACGAAGGAATTGATGCGTTCGTCATCGACGATTTGACGGTATCAACCAACTGGCTTTACGCCAACGCAATCGGCGGAGTTAAGGTGCAAGTGCCGCGCTCACAACTACCGTTGGCACGCGAGGTATTGGCACGGGGCAACTCCGACGCATTCGCCCATGCCCCAACGCGCCCGAGCGAGACGGATAATGATGCCGAGGCTGCTCGGGCGGTCTGCCCGGAGTGCGGCTCCCACGAGGTATATCGGAAGCGATTTGCCATCCGTGCGATCTTCGCCTTCTGGCTGATTCTTGGCTTTCCCGTACCCATATGGACCTCGGAGATGCGTTGCTTCAACTGTGGTGCGCAGTTCAATCGAGCTTCGTCAGCCAGACCCAAGGGCCGCTTGAGGCCGTTCCTCGTTGCCGTGTTGGCGATAGCGCTCTTGGCTGGCATTGTATGGCTGACGGGCCAAGCATGGTTTGAAGCCGCCTCCGGGCCGAACTTCGATAGCCGTTAACACTAACAGACATAACCTGCCCGTGCTAAACAACCCGAGACCGGTCTTATGGCGGTGCGATGCACCTTGGGCAGTGCCGGCTGGTGGCGTTTCCAATTCGTGCCGTCCGATGCGGCCGGACGCGTGTCCCGTCGGCCCGCAGGCGTTGAATCGCGGAGGGAGTTCTAGTTTTGGTTCGAGGTAGTCGCTCCAACGCCGGCAGGTATAAGCACCCCTCGTCGCAACGAGGTTGGGGCATCGCCCAGGCCAAATCCACGCGAAGCCTGGCGGTCAGTTCGCCGCTCACTCGGCTGCAAGTGGGGCTCACCGTCCTCGGCGGCATTTTCGTCGTGGCGGTGGTCGGCTATCGGCTGGCCGGCTGGTCGTGGCTGGAGGCCATGTACATGGTCGTCCTCACGCTCTCCACGGTCGGCTACGAGGAAGTCCGCGATCTGAACCAGCGGCCCGGGCTCCAGGTGTTCACCATGGCGGTGATCATCTTCGGGGTGTCCACCGCGCTCTACATTGTGGGAGGATTCGTCCAAATGATGCTGGAAGGTGAAATCAATCGGGCTTTGGGCCGCCGCCGGCAGAACTGGGAGATCGACCACCTCGTCGACCACACAGTCGTTTGCGGCTTTGGCCGGATGGGCGAAGTCGTGGCCGAACAACTCGCCCGGCTGAACAAGCCGTTCGTGGTAATCGAGCAGGACCCGGAACGAATGGCCGAGGCCGAGTCGTCGCGCTACCTCTGCGTGGCGGACGACGCGACCGAGGAGGACGCCCTGCATCAGGCGCGGGTGGAGCATGCCCGCGCGTTGGTGACCACGCTTCCCGGCGATGCCGACAACGTGTTCATCACGCTCACGGCCCGGAACCTCAACTCGGAGTTACTGATCGTCGCCCGCGGCGAGCTGCGTTCCACGGAGAAGAAGCTGATCCAGGCCGGCGCGGATCGCGTGGTGCTGCCGGCGGCGGCGGGTGCCTCGCGGATGGCGGCGATGGTCACCCGACCGGCGGCCGTGGAATTGATCGAAGTGGTCGCGGGGCGTCAGATCGCCGAGGTGGAGGTCGACGAGTTGACCGTGCCGGAGGACAGCGCCTTGGCCGGTCAGACCATCCGTGAGACGCAACCCCGGGCCAAACATGGCCTGCTGATCGTGGCCATCCGCCGGCCCGGTGGGGCGTTGGAGTTCAACCCCGGCGGCGAGTGCGAGTTCCATCCCGGGGCGACCGTGGTGGTGATGGGCCACATGCAGGACATCGACCGTTTCCGCTCGGAGTACGGGATGTGACTGTCGGTAGATAGCTGTCGGTAGACATTCGGCAATCAAGCCCACGGGCACCGCCCCGCGGGACAGGATGCGCAATCAAGCCCACGGGCCCCGCCCCGTGGGAAAGGACGCGTAGGTGACACCCTCGGCCGACAACAAGCTGAACGCACTCGCCTCACCACATCCGCGAGAGTAGCCAGGCGGTCAATGTCAGTAGCAGACCGGCGAGTGGGAAGGCTAAGATGATCAGCAGGGCGATTGCCCATTGCGGCAGCTCGGGGAAGACGAAGGCCGGAATGATCTGACTGGGGCTGTCCGCCGAATCGTCATCGCCGGCGTCGGAGGGCGAATCGTCGAACGTGTGCTCGATCCGCGATGGCTCGCCGGAAGGGCGTTCGTCGTCCGGCTGATCCGCCGCCTGAGTCCGACGTCGACCACCAGGCAGCGGCGGCGGAACCGGCACGCCGTGGCCCCGGCGTCGGGGGAACGGACCGGACGCCGAATCGGCTTCCACGTCAGCCACCTCGGAGCCCAGGAACGGCTCCAGCCAGGCGATCACATCGGCCGCCGAGGCAATCCGCTCACGGGGGTTTTTCGCCATCATCCGCGCCATGAGTTCCACGAACTCGCTATTCAGCGCGGGATTCAGCCGCCGGGGATCGACCGGCCGGAACTGGCGATGTGCCCGCGCTTTGTCGGCCGTGGAACCGCCGGGAAAAGGCACACTGCCGGTGACGGCGAAGTAGAGCGTCCCACCGAGCGAGTAGATATCCCATAGCGGCGAAGGTTCCCAAGGACTGTCGATGTGATCCGGGGCGATATAGTCGGCCGTACCGACCACGCGCCCATGGCGGGGGTCCATCTCCGCGGTGGTGCCGACCATTCCCACCAGCCCCAGGTCCGCCAGTTTCGCCCGGCCGTCGGGCATCACCAGCACATTGCCGGGTTTGATGTCGCGATGCACCATGCCCTGTTGATGGGCATGGTCCAGCCCGTCGGCCACGTCGCTGATGATCCTCGCGGCGGCGGCCATTTCCAGCGGGCCGCGCCGCCGCACCAGTTTGTAGAGGTCGGCCCCGGGCACGAAATCAGTCACCAGATAATAGACGTTTCCGTCGAACCCCGCGTCGACCGCCGCCACCAGACTGGGATGATTCAACCGGGCCAGGGCCTGCATTTCACGCTGAAAGCTCTCGATTGCCTTCGGCGTCGACTTATCGCGCGGCAGCACCTTGATGGCCACCTCGCGCCCAAGCATGGCATGCCGAGCCTTGAACACTTGGCCCATGCCGCCCTGCCCCAGCGAATCGACAATCTGATACGAGCCGAGCGTGAAGCGGGTCTGACCGTTCAGCAGCTGCTTGGCTTGCCACCGGTTGAGCCGACCCATCTCCACCAATCGCTCGGCCAACTGCTCGTCGCTCAGCGGTGGAGTGGAAGGAGCCGTCGGTCCATCGTCGTCGGATGATCTGGGCTGCCCCTGCGCGTCGGGCGTGGGCGGCGAGCCGCCATGCTTGGACGATGCCGCTTTCGGCGATTGCGGCTCAGCGCCGCCCACCGCGGGAGGCTCCGCCAAACGGGGCGATTTGCTCTCGACGGGCGATGTGCTTTCGGCGCCGGATTGTCCGTCGGCGGATGACCGATCGTCGTCACGCTCGGCGGGCGACTCGCCGTCGGACCAGAAGACCGTGCGACGCGCCTCGGCCAGATCCTCCTGGGCCAGCAATCCGCTCTGCAGTGCGCAGCGCTCGAAGGGGGTGGGCGCGGCCGACGCCTCGCGCGACGGCGAATCGGGTGGCGTGGCTGGCTGGCGAGTGTCGTCGCTCACGATCGGCCCTCCTTGGCAGAATCGGTGTTGCACGGCGGTTCCGTGTTCCGCTGGGTAACCGCCCTCGGCCAGCAAGCGGGCACGGGGGCGATCAACCGCAATTCCGTCCCGCCCACGGGGTGCCGGATCGTGAGCGAACGGGCGTGCAGGGCGATACCACGCTCGAACCGCGATGTGGCCCCGTATTTCCGATCGCCCAGGAGCGGATGCCCACGCTCCGACATCTGTAAGCGAATCTGGTGCTTCCGCCCAGTGAGTAACTCAACTTCCAGCCAACTGTCATGACCCGGCGGTGCGTGCGTTGAGACCCCGACGCGACCTGCGGGCGTCTTCGTTCGGCCAAACGAATTGCGCTGGCCGGACCAGTCGCCCTTCCGCGGCGAATTGTCCGCTTCCAGGAGTGCCAGCCGCCGGTAGCGAAGCCGGGCGGCTTTCGCGCCAGGCATGCCGGGCCCGACGATGTGCATCTTGCGGTGCCGCTCGTCATCGGCAAGGTAGTCCTCGCACTCGTCCTCCGCTGGTTCCATCACCCCTTCGACGATCGCCCAGTAGATTTTCCGCGGTGTGCCGGAGCGGAACTGCTCGGTGAGGCGGCGGGCAGCTTTCGAGGTGCGAGCCAGCACAACCACGCCGGTTGTCGGGGCGTCCAGGCGGCTAACGATTCCCAAGTAGACATTTCCCGGCTTGGCGTACTTCTCGCGGATGTAGTTCTTGGCCACCGTGAGCAGCGTGGCCCGATCGCCCGGGGTGCCCATGGTGGGCAGGCCCGCCGGCTTGTTCACCACCAATAAGTGGTTATCCTCGAAGAGGATGTCGAGAGCCGAGGTGGGCGTTTGGGTCATGGGCGGCACATCGGTCAGGCACCGCGTACCTGACAACTTGGGTAGTCGGGGTTGAGTGGCGGGGGCTGCGTGGTCGTGGCTGCGTGGTCGTGGCAAAGGGCGAGCCGTCGGCTTGGTTCCGCGGCCGGTCCATGCGGGAGTCGCCAGACGCAGCCCACAATCCGTGTCGGGCCCCGGGGACGCAGCTGAGCCGACTTCCCAAGGCCGCCCTCCACCGGGTTATGGAACCGCAGGGCACGGACTCATCCATCATAACCACAAACCTGCCAATCCGACCAGGGAATTGATCGTCCATGAATCAGCCAACCAAGCATCAACTCCCGGATTCCTGCCCCACGCTAATCCTCGCCAGCCGCTCGCCTCGCCGGCGGGAGCTGCTGGCGGCCGCCGGATACCAGTTTCGCGTCGTCCCGCCTGGCGACGACGCCGAAGACGGAGCCCGAGATGGCGAATCGCCGGCGGAGTTGGTGGCTCGGCTGGCGCGGCAGAAGGCCGCCGACGTGGTGGAAACGCTGGTGGCGGTCGGCGGGGGACCGTTACCAGGGCCCGTTGACCAGCGACGCCCCAGCGTGGTCATCGGCTGTGACACGATCGTCGAGTGTGGCGGCACGCTGATCGGCAAGCCAACCGACGCCGACGACGCCCGAGGGATCCTCGGCCGACTCAGTGGACGGGAGCATCGCGTGCTGAGCGGGCTGTGCCTCTGGCCCATCGAGGCTGGCGGATCGTCCACGCAGCCCCGGCTGGCGGTCGCGGAAACACGGCTGCGGATGGATGAACTCTCCCAGTGGCAAATCGACGATTACCTGGCCTCCGGCCAATGGCAAGGGAAAGCCGGGGCATTCGGCTACCAAGATCGCCTGGGGTGGGTCCACGTGGTCGAGGGCAGCGAGTCGAACGTCGTCGGATTGCCCATGGAACTGTTGTCTGAAATGCTGGTGAAGGTCGCGAGGGCGAATTGAACCCACGTTGGAATCTTATCGTCGGTTCGCCCCAAGCCTGCCGAGCAGCCAATGGAAAAAACAGCGGGGCCGCCCGGCGCTCGAAATACCGATCGTGCAATCCGCACACCGGTTTCCGAACTCCGAGCGACCCCGGGAGTCGGCGGAGCGACGTGTCCGCTTAGACCATCTCTTTGAGGTTCTTCAGCGCGCGAACCTGGACCTTGGTCGAAGCGGGCTTCGCCGGGCGATCCTGCAGTTCACCGGTGAACGGATTGCGCCAGTTCTTCTGCGCCGGTCGGGCCGGGACCTTCTTCTTCTGAATCTTGATCAGGCCCGGGATGGTGAACGCACCGGCACCGCGCGGACCGAGCGACTTCTTGATCTCGGTCGCCAGAGCATCGAAGACCGCGCCAACTTCCTTCTTCGAAAGGTCGGTCGCGTCGGCGATGGCCGAGATGATCTCGGTCTTGGTTGGGGGTTTCTTCGCAGCTTTTGCCATCTTCTAATCCCTCCATGTGAGACTGTTGTGGGAAACTGTGAATGTCCGTCCGTTGTCAGGGGACGAGATGATTAGAATGAGTTTATCGGAAAATGCAAGGCGAAATCCGCCCCAAACCCGAGAAATACCGCAAGAAACCGCCCGCGATGGGCATTTTTGCCGGGGTTTTTCGCATTTGAACGGTCTTGGCGGGCGGGAGAAGCGTCTATTTGAGGTTCAACCGCCTCTCCGAGCGTCTCCGACAAACCCAAGGGCCATCGTCGAAAACAACCCCCTGGAATGGTACTCTACCACCCAAGCGAGCCGTCCGCTGACATGAACCATACCCTCCCCCCTAATCATTTCCCGCTGAGCACCAGCGACATTTGTCGAGCCGCTGGCGGCGGTCATCACGTGACGCGATAGCCGGTTATGACTATAATCAGTTTAATCGGGCGGTGCGGCTTGCCAGTCGCGCGGGAAGCGGTATCGGGGGAATCGGTCGGTTCGCCGTAACAAGTCTGAAGAAGTAGAGTTGAGTAGCCCGCGAGCGGCCGGTCTGGGTGTGTCGCGAGGAACCTTTTGGCGGCCTGGCACGACTAAGGTCGTGGCGGGTTGGCCTGCGATCCGCGTGCGTCTTGGCCGGGAGTTTTCCAACCGAATTGAACGATGGTCGTGGCCGACGCGTGCTCACCTCGGGACCCGCGCGGCAACCCCGTCTTAGCTGTGCCTTTGCACGGCCACGCGACACCCCTCTAACCGCCGGTTTGATCATGCGATTACCGCTAGGGAACAGGATGCCCGCGACCAGAGCGGTCCAAGTCGGCTCACTGCTGGCCATTGTCCTCCCGGTTCCGCTCGTGCTGCTGGCCATGCTTGCCCTCGGGGCTCGTGGCCAGGAGAAGGAAGCCGACGAAGCCGACGCCGTTGGGGAAGCGGCGGCCGAAGCCGATCCTGACGACCTCCATGCCCTCAACGTCTTTCTCCCGCCGCCACGGCGCACACTACGGAGACTCTCGCAGGCCCGGGAATTGATCGCGCGGGAGCGCTATGGCGACGCCGTCCGGCTGCTCGGCGAGGTGCTCGAGGGCGACACGGACTACTTTTTCCAACCGGACCGCGACCGGCCGCTGCATCGCAGCTTGAAGGTCGCGGCGCAGCAACTGCTTGGTGGCATCCCCGCCGAGGGTCGTGAGTTGTACGAATTACAGCAAGGCCCACGTGCCCAGGCCCTGCTGGAGGCCGTATTGGCGGGAGAGAGCGACTCTTCGCTGACGGAGATTTCGCGTCGCTACTTCCACACCCGCGCGGGATACGAAGCGACGTTTCTGCTCGGGCTGCGGGAGTTCGACCAGGGTCGGCCACTGGCGGCGGCTCTCACGCTCGGTCGGCTGAACAGGGCCCTACGGGACGACCGCTTCGAACCGGCCCTTTCGCTCACCCTTGCCGCTTGCTGGTTGCAGGCCGACGAGCCGGAAAAGGCACGCCAGGCTTTGGTGGAATTGAAGGCCAGCCAGGGAGGTCGCGCGCCCCGTTTTGCGGGCAAGCCGGTCCGCTGGTTCGACACGCCTGAAACGGCCGTGAGTTGGCTGTCGGAGCACATGGGCGAAAGGCCCGACGCGGCGCCTCGGGCCACGCAGTTGTGGGCCATGGTCGGCGGCAATCCCGACCGAAACGCTTCGGTCGACGGCGGGATGCCCCTGTTGAGCATGCGTTGGCGGATCCCCGTGGCCAACGATCGGGCGATTGAAGAACTGTGGCGCCATTACGTGCAGCGGGCCGTGCATCAGAAGACGCCGGTGATTCCAAGCCTTGCCCCGCTGGTGGTCGACGATGTCGTGCTGATGCGAACCATGTCGAGCCTCCTGGCCGTGGATGCCCGAACCGGCAAACGCCTCTGGGAGGCGCGAGGGAACGAGCAGCGGGAGTTGTCGACCGATGCCCTGACGCGGGCCAGCCGCCAGTCGCGGTCCACGGCTCAGCGTTTGGCCATGCAATTGCTGCATCGCATTTCGTCGGACGCAACTTACGGCAGCCTCAGTAGCGACGGTCGACTGGTTTTCGCAGTTGAAGACACCCAGCCGGCGTTTAGCCAACCCCGTCAGGTGATTCGGAACGCGCGGACTGTCTCGCAATCGCCAGACGATTCCAATCGGTTGGCCGCCTACGGCGTGCGTAGCGGCAAGCTGAAATGGCATCTCGGTGGACCGCCGGAGGATGAATTTCCCTTGCGGCAGGCGGGCTCCTATTTCCTGGGACCCCCGCTGCCGTTGCGCGGGCGGTTGTATGTGTTGGCGGAGGTGAGAGGCGAAGTATCGCTGCGAGTGCTCGACGCCAACAAGGGCGATTTGCTGTGGTCGCAGCCGCTGGCCATGGTCGAGCCCGAAACGTACTCCTTCGCGCCGCGCCGCTATCGGGGCCTTTCACCCTCCTATCGCGACGGCATTCTGATCTGTCCGACCGGAGCCGGGGCGATCGTGGCGGTCGACCTGGCGTCGCGCTCGTTGCTTTGGGGATACCGCTACGAACAAGACACCGACGCGCATACTCGGCAGAGGCTGATCATCGCCCAGATGAGAGGGCAAACGTCGGGCGCGGCGGCCTCGTGGGCCGAGTTCCCGCCGATCATCGCCGACGGCCGTGTCCTGGTCGCCGCGAGCAATGCGCCCGACGACATCCAATGCCTCGATCTGCTCAGTGGGGACGTGGTCTGGGAGGCTCCGCGCGAAGACTCCATCATGGTGGGCTGCGTGTGGGAAGGAACCATCTTGCTGATCGGGCCGGAGAAAGTGTCCGCCCGCAAGCTGGCCGACGGTCGGTTGGCTTGGGAACAGCGCGTGGTGGAGCTTCCCACCGACGCACGCCCCTCCGGACGGGGCTTCCTTTCCGACGGGTTGTACTTCCTGCCGCTGAGCACCGGGGAGATCGCGGCGATCGATGTGGAGCGCGGAAAGCTGGAGGCGATCACTTCCTCGCGCGACGAACTGGTCCCCGGTCACCTCGTCTGTTACGGGAACCTGGTCATCTCGCAAGCCCTGGACGGGCTCGTGGCTTTCGAGCAGCGGGCCCCGCTCCAACGACAGGTCGCCGCGGCGCTGGCCAAGAACCCCAACGACCCCCGGGCACTCACCCGCCGCGCCGAATTACGACTGGCCGAGGGCGACCTGCTCGATGCCGTGGCGGACCTGCGGCGCGCGATGGACCAACGCCCGGATTCCCGTACCCGCCGCTTGCTGGCCGGGGCATTGCTGGAAGGCTTGACCAGCAACTTCCCGCAATTCCACCCCATGGCCGATCAGCTCGAGCCCCTGCTCGACACGCTTGAGCAACAAGCGGAGTATCATCGGGCGATGGCCGCCGGGCTGCAGGAATCGGGGCGCTGGCAGGCCGCCTTGAGTCACTACAAGCAACTGATCTTGCTCGGCGAGGACAGCCCCGTGCTGGAAGACGTCAGCCCCTTCCACGCCGTCGCCCGGGATCGGCTGGTGGCCGTCGGTCTGCACGATCTGTATCGTCGAGCGCGGCCCGAGGCGCGGCGCGAAATCGACCGCTATATTGCCGACCAAGTTGCCGAGGCAACTGCGCTGGAGGGAACCGGTCACCTCCGAGAGTTGATCTCCTACTTCGGCTATTCACCGGCAATACGGCCCGCGCGGCGCGAGTTGCTGGAGCGTCTCGTCGCAGCCAATCGGATTCTGGAGGCCGAGCTTCTGCTGTGGGACGACTATCGTTCCGACAACCCGGACCGGGCCGGCCCCGCGGCGGCGCGGTTGGCCAAAATGATGGACGAGATCGGCCGGAGCGATCAGGCGGCGCTCGTCTATCGTGAGTTGGCCACGCGGTTCGCCAACGTCGTCTGCGGCGGCGAGGCAACCGGCGCGGAAATCGTCGCGGCACTGCCCCAATCGCATCCGGCGCATTCGGCGCATTCGGCCCGCGGCGGCGTCACCGCGGCGGCCTTTCCCAGCGGAAGCGTCGCGATGGAACAGCGGGACCTGAAGAACCAGGCTTATATGATGTCCTTCGTCTCCCGCCTGGAGGGCGACGGCGGCCCGTTCCTTCAGCACCATTTGGCAAGATTGAATCACTCGCGGCGGAGATTCGAGCTGATCGACGGGCTCGGCCGGGAGGTGCTGAGCGTTGACTTCTCCAGGAACGCTCGTGTCCACATCAGCTACGGAAGCGATGAAATCTTCGGCCGGCTTTGCGGCCACCTGCTCGTCGCTCGGACCACGGCCGGCGCCGTCGCCTTGAATACGCTTCGCCCCGAGGATGAAGGCCGGATGCTACTCTGGCCGGATGGCGAGTCGGAGGACGCGTTGGAGGATGAACTCGCCCTCGGCGTGGTACCCGGGCAATGGCCGGGTCAAATCGGCTTTGCGCGGGCGGTGGTCTTTTCGAACCAACGACATCAGTTGGAGTTGGGCCCCGTCTCACCCGATTGTGCCGTGGTGGCCCAAGGGGGGGCCGTGACCGGTCACGATCCGATCTCCGGACGAGCCCTGTGGACGCGACGCGATCTCCCGCAGGTCGACATGATCTTCGGCGATCATGAGTACACCGTCGTGGCCCAGTCCGGCGAGACCCGCCTAACCATTCTCCGCATGAGCGACGGCAGCACGCTAAAGCAAGTGCCAATGCCCGAGGGGAGCCGCAACATGCCGCTCTCGCGACACCTCCAGACAACCCGAGGTCGGTGCTTTCTCGATTCCGTCCTGGTCGATAATCACCGGGTAATCGGTCTGTACGACCCGGTCGGTGAGAAATACGTGTGGGGGCCCAAAACCTTCGAGTCGTCCGCCCGAGTCGATATCTTGCATGGTCGCGCCGTGGGCGTCTTGGAGAACGAGGGACGGTTTCACTTGTTGGCACTCGCCGATGGCCGCACGCTCCTAGACGAGAAACTGCCCGAGGCCGACGACGCGAATCAGATCCACCTGATCCCCGCTGGCGATGACCGAGGTCTGCTGCTCGTCAACAAATCGGCCGACCAGCGCGTCCGCATGGCGCCGCTTCCCGGTACCCAATCGCAACTGATCGGCCAGGGGTGGATCTACGCCTTTCAGTGCCAGGCGCCTGGCGCCGCACCCGGGGCGACCAACCAAGCCAGTGACGCCGGGGCGACGGCGGGCGACGCGGCGGAAGCTCATGGCCGACTCCTGTGGGACAAACCCACGAAGGTGGAAAACCAGATGCTGATCGCCAATCAGCCGGAATTGCTGCCAGTGCTCAGCTTTGCCAGCCGGATCATCCGTCTGGACAAGAACAACCGGGTCCGCGGCCCCATGCCCACCCAAGTTCTGTGCGTTGACAAGCGTAGCGGCCGGGTGGTCGTGGATCACGAGGTACCCAATTCCAGTTCGGCCTTTTCCGTCGAAGGCAAACCGAGCGATTCGACCGTCACCATCGCCTTGCAGCGACACGAATTACTGCTGCGGTTCCAGGATGCGGAACCGAATCGCGACCCCACCGGGGAGCAAGCCAAGCCGAAACAGGACAGCAAACGCGACCCCGAAGAAACGAAGAATGGGCCCGCGAAGAAGGGACCGGCCAAGAAGGGGGCGGAGGAGGAGCCGCGACAAGGTGACAACCACAACGACGAGGCTTCCGACGACTCCGCCGAGGCGGTGATCAAGGCGATCGGCAAGGCCTTGGTTCCCGGCGTCGGCGGCGCGATCCGCATCCAAATCGGGCCAAGGATCGTCATTCCGCCCCCGCGCGCGGAACGCGTGAAGATCATCCCGGAGAAGGCGCCCGCCGCGAAGGGGGAACGCGACGCCAGCGAACCGGCTGCGGAAGAGCCGCCGGCGAAACAGGAAAAGAAGACGGACGCGAAAAACGGGCGCGAGGAAAGGAAGGAGCAAGCTCAGGATGCGAAGTAGCACGACCCATCCCGCAAATACTCGAGCCTCTGGCGGCAAGCGCAGCCAAGCGAGGCTGTCGCGTGCCACCTCGGCCGGGCTCTCTCTGGCTGGCGGCATGCTGGCCCGCTTGGCGCTCGCGTTGTTGCCGTTGGCCTGCCTTGCGCTTACTGCCCGCGCCAATTCCGACGACCCCACCGTGCGCCGTGCCACGGAGCGTGGTCTGGAATGGCTGGCTGGGCAACAGTCGCGTATCGGCCACTGGTCGGCCAACAACGGCAAGTACCCCACGGCCATGACCGCCATGGCCGGCATGGCCCTGCTCTGCGAAGGTTCGACCACCACCCAGGGCAAGTACGCGCCGAACATCCGGCGGGCCGTGGATTACCTGGTCAGTCGGAGCCGCACAAACGGCCTGATTGGCGACCCCGCCCGCGACGACCGCTACACCTACGGCCACGGCTTTTCCATGCTCTTCCTTTCCCAGATTTTGGGGGAAGAGGAAGACTTGGAACGTCGGGCCGAACTGGTGGACATCCTCTCCCGCGCCGTGGTCTTCACCGGTCGGGCACAAACCGACGCCGGGGGATGGGGCTACGTGAGCGCCAAGGACGGCAACGGTTTCGACGAGGGCTCGACGACCATCACCCAGGTGCAGGGCCTGCGCGGCTGCCGCAACGCCGGAATCCCCGTGCCCACCAAGATCATCGAGGATGCCATCGGTTACATCCGCAAATGCACCGGCGAGGATGGCGGAGTCCAATACAACTCCCGGGGCGGTGGCGGACGCCCGGCCATCACCGCGGCCGCCGTGGCCTGCCTGTTCAATGCCGGTGAGTACGACAGCAAATATGTCCCCAAGCTCTTGGCTTACTGCAAGAAGAACCTGGGCAACCTATCCGCCCAAGGTTTCGGCCACTGGCATTATGCCCATTATTACTACGCCCAGGTCCTCTACCGCGATGGCGGCGACACCTGGACCGACTACCGCGACGAAATCCACGCCAGGTTGGTCTCCGAAGCCTCGCCCGAGGGCTTCTGGAACCAGGGATACATCGGACCGGTCTACACCACCTCGATCAACCTCACGATTCTGCAACTAGACAACGCCACCCTGCCGATTTACCAGCGTTGAGAACGAGCGAAGAACCGCCCGGCCGCGACGCACCGCATCGAAACCCCTTACCCATCACCCCCGGAATAGAAGCCACCATGTCCGACCAACCACGCCTGGACGATTCTTCCGCCATCGAAAAGCTTGCCGACGCTCGCACCCGCATCCTCGATCAACTGGGCCAGGTGATCGTCGGCCAGAGCGACGTCATCGAGGAACTGCTGATCTCGCTGTTCAGTCGCGGTCACTGCCTCCTGGAAGGGGTACCCGGGCTGGCCAAAACGTTGTTGATCAGCACACTCAGCCGCACGCTCAACCTGAGCTTCAGCCGGATTCAGTTCACGCCCGACCTGATGCCAGCCGACATCACGGGCACCGACGTGATTGAGGAGAACCGCTCGACTGGGGCCCGCGAGTTCCGCTTCCTGGAAGGCCCCTTGTTCAGCCACGTGATCCTGGCCGACGAGATCAACCGCACGCCGCCGAAGACCCAGGCCGCACTGCTGGAGGCCATGCAGGAACGTCAGGTGAGTGTCGGCCGCGTGCGGCACGCCCTGTCGGACCCGTTCTTCGTGTTGGCCACCCAGAACCCGATTGAGCAGGAGGGCACCTACCCGCTTCCCGAAGCGCAACAGGACCGCTTCATGTTTAAGGTCTTCGTGCGTTATCCGAACTTCGAAGAGGAACTCGAAGTCGCCCGACGCACGACGGCTCCGGCGGTGGATGAGATCGCGCCGGTGATGACGGCCGAGGAAATCCTCGAACTGCAGCGGCTGGTTCGCGCGGTCCCCGCCTCGGACCACATTCTCCGCTACGCCCTGTCGTTGGTGCGGCAAACCCGCGTGGGCGAACCGGGAGTACCCGAGTTCGTGCAGGAGCAGTTGAGCTGGGGCGCCGGGCCCCGGGCCGTGCAGTTTCTGATTATCGGCGGGAAAGCGCGGGCCCTGCTTCGCGGTCGGACACACGTCACATGCGAAGACATCCAGGCACTCGCCAAGCCGGTCTTGCGACATCGGATCATCCTCGCCTTCACGGCCGAGAGCGAGGGGATTACGCCGGACATGCTGGTCGATCGCATCGTGGAGGCAACGCCGGCGCGCGAGGACGAATTGACTCGCGATCCTCGTTTCCAGGAAATGTTTGCTTCCTGAGCGGACCAAGGAGAGCCACGCTCGCCGGGCATGGTGCCCGGCCGGCTGCCTGTTGTCAAGGCTAGCCGACCGGATGAACTGCCTGGCAAACCAGAACAATCGTTGATGCCATCGAAGACACCCGAAGGCGAACTGCTCAAGCCGCCCCACTTCCGATCGCCCAACCAAGACCGCACAACCCCGCGCGACCTGCCATGCCCGACGCCAAGAGATTCCTTCAGCCCGAAGCCATCCGCCGCATCGACCGGCTGGAGCTGCGCGCCCGGCACATCGTCGAGGGGCTCCTCAGCGGCCTGCATCGCAGCCCTTATTTCGGGCAGTCCGTGGAGTTTCTGCAGCATCGGCAATATGCCTTCGGCGACGATTTGCGCGACGTCGACTGGAAAGTTTGGGCGAAGCAGGATCGCTATTATGTGAAACAATACGAAGAAGACACCAACCTGCGTTGCGTGCTGCTCTGCGACGTTTCAGCCAGCATGCGTTACGGCGGCGGTCCGAAGCGGATGAGCAAGTATGAGTACGGCTGCACGATCGCCGCCTGCCTGGCCTACTTGTTGCTGCGGCAGCAGGACGCCGTTGGTTGCGTGCCATTCGACGTGGCCCCGCGGACCCTGGTGCCGCTTCGCACGCGGCGCAACCAGTTGGACACGATTGTCCAGGCCTTGAATGTGAGCGAGCCGGCCGAGAAGACCTCGCTGGACGCCATCCTCCTCGAGGTGGCCGAAACGTACCCCCGCCGTGGACAGATCGTGTTGATCTCCGATCTGCTCGTGGAACGGCCCGGCCTGTTTCGTGGGCTAAAACTGCTGCGGAGCCGGGGTCACGACGTCATGGTCTTCCATGTGATGGACGACGACGAGCTGGACTTTCCCTTCAGCGGGCCGACACGTTTCGAGGGGTTGGAAATCGACATGGCCCTCCGCTGCAACCCGCGCGGCCTGCGCGAGGGCTATTTGGCCGCCTTGCACGAGTATCTCGACGAAATCCGGCGCGGCTGCCTGGGCATCCGCGCCGAATACGAACTGCTCCGCACGAGCCAATCGTTGGATGCCGCATTGGCCGCATTCCTCAGCCGACGACTGGCCAACCGGGCGACAAACGTGGGACGCTAGCCAACGCATTGGGAGAATCACGGAACTTCGGCGTGCGGAGCACGAGCCCCTCGCCAACAACTTCGACCAAACATGACCGGAACGCCGGGGTGGAGGCACCTCCCGCCGGCCCGGTTGCCGGACGACTTGAAACGACAACAACGATCGCCTGATGAGGTAACCAGATAACGATGCCTGGCTTCATGTATCAACCGCTGCTTTGGGGGCTGTTGCTGGTGGGTCTGCCCGTGCTGATCCACCTGATCAACATGCTGCGCCACCGCCGGGTGCATTGGGCGGCCATGGAGTTCCTGCTGCAAAGCCAGCGGCGGAATCGTACCTGGATCCTCTTCACGCAATTGCTGCTGCTGCTTTTGCGGATGGCGGCGATCGCGGCCGTGGTCTTGGCTTTCGCCCAACCACTACTGACAAATCGTTTCGGCCGCCTGTTGGGAGGCGCCAAAACCGAGCACATCGTCCTGCTCGACGACAGCTACTCGATGTCGGATCGCTGGGCCGATACCAACGCTTTCGAACTGGCCAAGACGGCCGTGCGTCGGATTGGCGAACAAGCGGCCCGGCAGTCGCAACCCCAGTCCTTCACGCTGCTCCGCTATTCCCGTGCAAGCGACGACCCCAATCGGGCGTCCTCCGGTGGGTTCGACATGGTCGTGCCCCGCGTGAGCGAGGGCTTTCGCGCCGACTTGGACGAGACGCTCGAAGGCATCGCCCCCTCGGGAACCGATGCCGGCCCGCTGCCCGCGGTGGACACGGCGGAGCGTCTCGTGCAGGAGACCACCGACGCCCGGCGAATCGTCTACCTCGTGTCCGACTTTCGCTCGCGCGAATGGAACGATCCCCGCGAATTGCGACAACGACTGGCTAAACTGGAAGCGGACGGCTGCGAGTTGCACCTGATCGATTGTGCCGACGATCAACGGGCCAATCTGGCCATCACGCAACTCCGGGCCGAGCCGGGAACCCGGGCGGCCGGCGTGCCGCTGTTTGTCGAAGTGGCAGTTCGCAACTTCGCCAACACCACGGCACGCGACGTGGCTGTCAGCCTGGAGGAGAATGGCACGCCGCGCCCCGCCGTGCGGATCGCGGAAATCCCACCGGGAGAGACCGTTCGCGAGCGGTTCTTGGTTCACTTCCCCACCGCCGGGCGACAGCGGCTGGTGGCCAGTCTGCAAGGCGACGCCGTCGCCGCCGACAACACCCGATACCTCACGCTCGACATCCCACTCGATGTGCCCACACTGTTGATCGACGATGAACGCGCGGAGGCCGCCCAGCAGTTGGCTCTCGTGCTAGCTCCCGGGGGCCGGGCGAAGACGGGTGTTCGACCGGTGATTGAAACACCCCGCTATCTGACCGTGCATCCGCTCGACGACTACCGCGTGATCTACCTGCTCGACGTGCCCCAACTGGAGCCCTCGGCGGTTGCCGCACTGGAGCAATTTGTCCGCGAAGGAGGGGGGCTGGCGTTCTTCGTGGGCGAAAAGACTCGCGCCGCCGAAATCAACCGCTCCCTGGATCGCGAGGGCCAGGGCCTGTTCCCCGCGCCTTTGCTCGGAGTGAGGGAACTGCCCGTCGACCGTTTGACCCGCGCGCCCGACCTGAGCGTGGGCGATCATCCGATTTTCCGAGTCTTCGCCGGTCAGCGGAACCCCTTCCTCGACATGGTCCGGGTGGAGCGGTACTTCGCCGTGGACGATCAATGGGAGGCGCCGGAGGATTCCGGCGTCGAGGTGCTGGCCGAGTTGCGTGGCGGATCGCCGCTGGTTTTGCAAAAACGATACGGCGAAGGCCGCACGCTCGCGTTCCTCACCACGCTCGACCCCACCTGGAACAATTGGGGACGCAACAACCCGAGCTATGTGGTCACCCTGCTGGAATCGCAGGCGTTCCTGGCCCGCCGCGCCGAGGGCACCAGTGATTATCGAGTGGGCGCCACGCCGACCATCGAGTTTCCCGCCGGCCAGTACCAGTCGAAGGTCCAGCTTCGGCCGCCGGGTACCGAACCGGGTAGTCCGCCGCTCACCGCCGACGCGGTACCCACGCCCGATGGATCCCAGGCCGTCGAACTGGAGCAGACCGGACAGGCCGGCTTCTACGGATTGCAGTTGCAACACGAAGACGGCACGCTCGAGGCTCGGTCGCTGGCGTTTAACGTCGAGCCCGAGGAAGGCGATTTGGCCATGCTGGGCGGCGATCAGTTGGCCGAGCGTCTGACGGGAATTGATTATGAGTTCTCCCGCGCCTCGTCGTTCCAGTTCGTGCTGGGCGAGGCAGCCGGATACAATCTGGCCGAGGCCCTGCTCTACGTCGTCGTTGTGTTGTTGATTCTCGAGCAGCTCCTCGCCTGGTGGGCAAGCTATCATCCGGCCGCGCCCCGTCCGGCTCTGGCCGGAGGAGGTGCCCAATGATCCAACTATCTCCCATGCTCGACCGACTCCCGACCCTCGACCTTTGCCCGGCAATCGGATCGCTACAATCATTCGCGGACGGCTTGATCGGCCACCGTGCTCTGCTGGCCGCCGACGGCTTGCGCACGACCTTTGAATTCGCCCGAATTCAATCCAATGCCGACTGGATCGCCCCGATCATCGCGTTCGTCCTCGTCGGACTGTACGTGCGATATATGTATCGTCGCGACGCAGCCGAGCTGCCCCGTCCTCTGGGCTGGTTCCTCACCGGCTTGCGCACGGCCGCTTTCCTGGGCTTGTTGATCTTCTATCTCCAGCCGCAGTGGCGGACCGAGCAGCGGCTGACGGCCAATTCCCGCGTGCTGCTGTTGGCCGACACCAGCCTGAGCATGGGCTTGAGCGATCAGGAGCAAGCAAATACAACTCCGCGGACGCCGGCCGCGCGCTGGGAACAGGTGGCCCAGGGATTGCGTGAATCGCGAATGCTCGATGCCCTCCGCCAAACGCACGACGTGCAGCTCTACCGGTTCGACGAGAAGCTCTATCGTGACGCCCGCGTGAGTTTGCCCAAAGCGGATGCCGACGATAACTCGGAGCAAGAACCGGGCGAACCGTCGCGGTCGCAACGCGGGGCCGACCAAGCAGAAGGTCCAGCCGGCCAACGAGACGCAGGCGAGCAGCCACCACCGGCCGACCCGGCCGATGAGGATGGCGCCATCGCCAGCGACCGGGAAGACGACGAGTATCACACGGACCTTTCCCGGCAGATCGCCGATCTGCTCCGCCCGCAAGGCACCGAGACGCGTCTCGGCCAGGCACTCGCCCAGCTACTCCATGAAGAGCGCGCGGCCCCGCTGTCCGGCGTGCTGCTGTTCAGCGACGGCGGGCAAAACACGGGCGTTGGTCCGCGTCAGGCCGTCGAAGCCGCCAAGCGGGCCCAGGTACCGGTCTTCACCGTGGGACTCGGCTCCGATCGTTTGCCGGCCAATGTTCGGCTCAGTGATCTGTTGGCCCCCGAACGGGCGTTTCCCGGCGACCGTTACTCGGTGACCGCCTTGGTCCAGGCGCGACAACTCGCCGGACGCGTGGTCACGCTGGAACTCCGCTCGCGGCGGGCGGACGATCGGGCGGCCGAACCGGGGGATGGCGTCCTACTGGAACGCCGCGAAGTGACTCTCGGGTCCGACGGGGAAGTGCTGCCGGTCAAGTTTGAGGTCAACCCCGACGAACAATCCTCCGGCAACGACAACGCCGGACGGCGGATTCTGTCGGTGCGGGTGCAAGCCCCGGCCGACGATCGCAACCCGGCCGACAACCTCCGCGAAGCCGAGGTGGAAATCGTCGACCGCCAGACGCGCGTGCTCCTTTGGGCCGGTGGGCCCACGCGCGAGTACCGCTTCCTGCGCAACATGCTCTATCGCGACTCAACCGTCACGGTCGACGTGCTGCTGCAAACCGCTTCGGGCGATGTTTCCCAGGAATCCGACAAGATGCTCGAAGACTTCCCCAATACCCGCGAGGCGATGTACGCCTACGATTGCATCGTGGCGTTCGACCCGGATATCGCCCAGTTGACCACCGGTCAGGTCGAGTTGATGGAGACCTGGGTGGCCGAGCAAGGCGGGGGGCTGATCTTCGTGGCCGGTCCGGTCAACGCCGGTCGTTCGGTGAGCGGCTGGGTACGCGACCCGGCATACGACAAAATGCGCGCGCTGCTCCCGGTGGAGTTCCAGCGTCGTTTCTCCACCATCGACGCCGCCGCCACCGGCTCCCGCGAACCCTGGCCGCTGGAATTCACGCGCGAGGGCTTCGAGGCGGAGTTCCTTTGGCTTGGCGAGAGCGAACCGGAAAGCCGGCTCACCTGGCAGGAGTTCCCCGGCGTCTACGGATATCTCCCGGTGCGCGGGGCGAAGGGCGGCGCCACCGTGCTGGCCTGGTTCTCCGATCCGGAAGCAGCGGCCGGCGGCGATCGGCCACCCTACATGGCTTGGCACTTCTACGCCTCGGGACGCGTCTTCTATCTCGGTAGCGGCGAGATGTGGCGACTCCGCGCGCTGGACGACAAACACTTCGAGCAACTCTATACCAAGCTCATCCGCCATGTATCGAAGGGACGTTTGCTCCGCGGCTCCACGCGGGGCGTCCTGTTGGTCGGACGCGAGCGATACCTCTTGGGAAACACCGTCGACATCCAGGCCTATCGGCTGACCGATGCCCGACTGGATCCGCTCGACGTACCCGAGGTCGAATTGAATGCCATCGGCCCCGGCGGCAGGACCCAAAGCGTCGCCCTGCGAGCCGACGCCACGCGGGTCGGCTCTTACGTGGGCCAGTTCACCGCGCTGGAGGAAGGCGATTATCGCCTGGAACTGCCGCTACCGGAAAGCGACGCGCCGCTCACCCGCCGCATCCAGGTACGCATGCCACAACTCGAGAATGAGAATCCGCAACGCAACGATGCGCTGCTTAGCCAAATCGCCACGGCGACCGGAGGGCGCTATTACCCGGAAATCCGCCAGGCCCTCCAGCTGGACGGCCCCGGCGCCCTGCCCGCCTTGCTTGAAGATCGCACCCGAACCAGTTTCACTCCAGTGGCCGCCAATCGCGAGTGGGAGCAACAGTGGCTGACCGTTTTGATGTACACGCTTTGCGGGCTGCTCTGTCTGGAGTGGCTCCTGCGACGACTGTTCCGACTTGCCTGAAACGGATACTGGACCGACAAGACCTCCAACCCGAAAACAAGCCGATGGCCCGGGCTGCCGGCTAACTTGAAATGCCCATGGACACCCCGCGTGCTACCCGCCGGCTGGCGCCTTTGGCTGGCCGGCGTCCAATGGCTGACGTCTTCCGACAAGAGCAACCATGACCACCGAGAGCAAACCAACCCGACCGCCACTCGAACCGCCGATTCGTCGCGCGCTGGAAGCGCTGCGCGAACGCATCCGGCGTTACGTGGTCCTCGACTCGCTGGCGCGAACCGTGGTTTGGCTGGCGGCCGGGTTCTGGGCAACCCTGGCGATCGATTGGTTCTTCGAACCGCCCGAGGCAATCCGGATGCTGGCCTTGGCCGTGGTGGGATTCGGCCTGCTGGCTATCTTGGCCCGCAAGCTGGTCGATCGCTTGCGAGTACCATTGAGCGACGCGAACATGGCCACGTTGCTCGAACGGCGCTTCCCACATCTCGACGATTCCCTCCTGACCACCGTCACTCTGAGCAACGCCGGGCAGAGATCCAACCAGGAGGCGACGACCGACTCCCGCGCGGCAGGCATCGGTGGCTTGAGAGACGATTTTAGCCCCGCAATGCTCGATCAGGCGCGACTCGCCGCGGCGGGCAGAATCGAATCGGTCAGCCCGGCCGACGTGCTGGACCGCCGTCCCCTGCGACGCCGGGTCCTGATGGCCCTGCTGCTGATCGTATCGATCGGCGTTTATGCCGGAATCGAGCCTCGCGGCATGGGCGTTTGGGCCCGACGCTGTCTGGCGTTCTCCCCCGAGCCATGGCCGCGCTACACGCGTCTGGCCATGCAGGGATTTGGCGACGACCGTTCGGTCAAGGTGGCCCGCGGCCGGGAGTTTGAATTGATGGTATTGGCCGACACGCGCTGGCCGCTGGTTCCCGAAGCGGTCGAGGTTTCCTATCGGACGGAAGGCGGGGCCCGTCGACGGGAGACGATGAGCCGACTGGGCGACGCCACCACCGGACGCCGCCGCGCCTTCCAAGAGTACACCTACCTCTTCGAGAGCGTGCTGGCGCCGATTGACCTGAGCGTCACGGGGGGCGACTCCACCTTGAGCGGGTACCGCATCGAAATGGTCGAGAATCCCGTCCTCCATGAAATGACGCTGGACTTCATCTTCCCCAACTACATGGCCCGTGGTGACCAGCGACAATTGGTCTCGGGCGCCATGCTGGTGCCCAAGGGAACGCGGATCACGGTGAGCGGCACCGCGAATAAGCCGCTCCGGGAGGTGCATGTCCGCTCGGTTCTGGCCGACGACGAGTCCGACTCCGCCGATGAACCACCAGAGGGCTTCACCACGCTGCTCTCCGGCAGCGACTTGGGCGCCGAGCGGCGGAGCGTCTCCTTCGCGCTTCCTCCGCTGATCGAAGACCAAACCTTGATGATCTCGCTGCTCGATGAGGACGGCATTGAAACCCGCGAACCGATCGCCGTCCGACTGGTCGCCGTCCCCGACAATCGACCGGAAATGTCGGTGCGGTTGGCCGGCATTGGCTCGGCCGTCACCCCCGACGCCCGACTGCCCCTGACCGGCACAATCCGCGACGACTACGGCTTGTCGCGGGCATGGTTCGGCGTGTCGGTCGACGGCGGCGAAGAGCAGCAGCGGCCGCTCGCAAAATACGACGACTCACCGATTGTCCGCGAGTTGGACGGCGCCTCGCTGGAAGTGGCGGACTTCGCCTTGAAGCCCGGCCAACGACTGGCCGTTGCCGTCCACGCGGCGGATCGCTACGCGCCCGACGAATTCATGGCCGGCTTCCCCCGCCCCGTCGAAGGACAATCCGGGCCGGCCGAGACCGGTTCGCCCGAGGTGGGGCCGAACGTCGGCCATGGCGACCCCTGGATGCTGGAAGTGGTCACCCCCGAGGAACTGCGAGCGAGGCTGGAGTCGCGCGAGTTGGTCTTGCGGCAGCGGTTCGAAACCATTCTGGCCGATGTCACGGAAACCCGTGATCTGCTTGTGCGAATTGAGTTCCCCAAGGCCGTCGACCGCGGCGACGAGGACGAGCCCGTTGGCGGAGATGCTGGCGACGACGCGGACGATACGGCGGACAACGCCGCGGACGACGCAGCCAGCCCGGCCGCCTCGGATTCCGGGATCAATCGCCGGCAACTGGCCGTCGGGCGGGCGCTTCAGAATACCCGCAAGAGCATGCACGAGACGGCGTCGGTCGCCACGTCGTTCCACGACATCGCCGAGCAGTTGCGCAATAACCGAATCGACACGGCGGAACTACTCGACCGGCTGGAAGGTGGAATCGCCGACCCACTGGACAGATTGGTTGAATTGCGTTTTCCTGAACTGGAGCATCGCATCCAGGCCCTGGAGACGGCGTTGGGCGATCCCCGGCTGGGTCCCGCGGAACGCCAGGTCGCGCGGCGCGAGGCCGACGCCCTGCTCCGCGATATGCAGAGCATCCTTAGCCGGATGTTGGAACTGGAGAGCTTCAATGAAGCGGTGGAGACGCTTCGAGCGATCATCGCCTTGCAAGAGGACCTCAAGGAGCAGGTTCAGCGCCGGCGAAGGGCCAGTCTGCGGGACTTGCTCGATTGACCACTTCGAGCGACGGAATGCCAGGCCGCCGGGAAGACCCCGACGGCTCAAACGCGAGGAGGACAAGCGATGAGACATACCACGCACCACACCGCCACGGCCCGCTTCGCTCGCCTGCGCCGGGTGTGCATGCTGCTGATCGTTTTGGTGCTCGGCGGGCCGGTCATCAACATGGTCCTGACGGGTGCGTCGCCGCTGCTGCCGACAGCGTCCGCGCAACTGCCCAATGAGCGCGATGAGCGGTCGTCGGATGCAGCTGACGACTCGGCCGATCGCCTCGCCCAACGGCAGAAAGAAATCGCCGAGCGCTATCAACGCCTCGAGCAACTCTTGCTGCGGATGGCGGAACTTGGAGCGGCGGAGAATCCCGAGCGCGCCGCCCTGCTGAAGCGGGTTGTCGGCGAGAGCAAACGACGGTTGGTCGACGTGCAGTTCGATCAACTCGTCAAACTGCTGCGCGACGACCGACTAGCCAGAGCGATTGACAATCACGAGGTGCTGCAGGAGAACCTCGACGATCTGCTGGAAATGTTGATGACCGAGAATCAGGCGAAACGCCTCGCCGATCGCAAACGTCGACTGGCCGAGTACCTGAAGCAACTCAACCGCTTGATCCGCGGACAGGAGGGCCTCCGCAGCCGCACGGAAGGCCCCGGCGACCCCCGCCGCCTCGCCGGCGAACAGGGCGAACTGGCCCGGCGCACCGGCGACCTCAGCGATGACATCCGGCGTAACGAGGAACAGGCCGGCGATCCATCAAACGATGGCCAGGGCGATTCCCAGCAGGGTGACTCGCAAGACGGCGATTCCCGGCAGGGTGACTCGGAAGAGGGCGACGATTCCGACGATCCAAAGTCCACCGACGACCCGTCCGACTCAAACGATTCCAGCGACGCCGATGATGAACAGCAGGGTGAGAACGGTGAGAGCGGCCAGCAGGGCCAACAAGGGCAGCAGGGCCAACAAGGGCAGCAGGGCCAACAGGGTCAGCAAGGCCAGCAAGGCCAGCAAGGCCAGCAAGGCCAGCAAGGCCAGCAAGGCCAGCAAGGACAACAAGGACAACAAGGACAACAAGGCCAGCAAGGCCAGCAAGGGCAGCAGGGTCAGCAGAGCCAGCAGAGCCAGCCCAGCGACCCGGGACATCCAGGCCGGGAGCGGCTAGAGCGCGCCCGGGAGCGAATGGAGGAGGCCGAGAAGCAACTCGAGGAAGCGCGTCGTGAAGGGGCCCTCGACGAGCAGGAAAAAGCACTGCGCGAGCTGCGTCAGGCAAAAGCCGAATTGGAGGAGATCCTCCGCCAGTTGCGCGAGGAAGAGATGAAGCAGCTCCTCGCCGCGTTGGAGGCGCGGTTCACGCAGATGCTCCTGATCCAACGCGAGGTGTACGACGGCACCGTCGCCCTCGGCGAGATTCCGCCGGATCGCCGTGCCCACATGCACGAAATCCAGAGCAGCCGGCTCAGTGCCCGCGAGGCGGAAATCCAAACGGCCCTGGACCGCGTGTGGCTGCTATTGCGCGAGGACGGAACCACGGTCGCCTTGCCACTGGCCGTCGAGGGGCTGCGGGAAGACGTGACCGACGTGGTCCAGCGTCTGGCCGAGACCAAGGTGGGCCGCATCACGCAGACGGTCGAGGAAGGGATCATCGCCGCCTTGGAAGAGGTTATCGAAGCCCTCAAGCAGGCTCAGCAGGAACTCGAGGAAAACCAGCAGCAGCAACAGCAATCTCCCTCCGGCCAGCCGCAAGACGCGCCGCTGGTGGACCAACTGGCGGAACTGAAGATGATCCGCGCGATGCAGGTGCGGATCAATCGTCGTACGGAAGCCTATCGCCAAATCATCGGCGAGGAGCAAGCCAGCGGCGGTGAAATGCTTGATCGCGTGCGGCAACTAGCCGACCGCCAGTATCGAATCCAGCAGGCGACCCGCGACATTTACATGGGGAAGAACAAATGAGCATGGCAGCTACCCGAGTTGCGGTCGTAACCGCGGCCTTCATGGCGATCCTCGGACTGTTCGCCCGACCGGCCGTTGAAGCAGTCGCCCAGGAGGCGCCCCCCTTGTTGGCCAGTGGAGCCGATTGGCAACCGCCTCCCTACAGCCAGGTCCGCGACCAAGTCTTGCAATGGCTGGCCGAGCGCGATCTGGACGAACAGCAACGCCGCGAGGCCGAGCAACTCTGGGGCGGTCCCGCGGTGGACAGTTCCGTATTGCTGGAGCGGGTGGCCGAAACCTTGGCCATGGGCGATGCCCGCGTCGCGGAACTATACGCCGTCTGCATGCAACCCACTGGCCCCGTTCCGCCCCCCATGCCCACGCCCACGTGGTTGGACGATCCGGAAACAGCCCCCATCGTTGTGGGCAACATGCGGCTATTGCTCGGCCGCTGGCTGGTTCAGCAGAAGATGTACGACGAAGCCCGCGAGCAGTTGGAATCGCTGGAGCCGAAGGATGTGGTCGCTCCGGCCACGCTTTTGTTTCACCAGGGCGTCGTCTATTACCACCTGCTTCAGAAGGACAAAGGCGTGGCGGCGGCCGATCGGTTGCTGGAAGGGGCCCAGCGCAGCCCAAGTCGCTACGTAGCCGTCGCCCGACTGATGCGCGACGACTTGCAGGCCGTCAAGCCCGACACACTCGACCACATTTCCCGGCGGATGCGCGACGTCCAGCGGCGTCTCGACTTGGGTCGGGCGAATCGCCGCGTCCGGGAGATCGAGGACGGCGTGGTTGAATCACTCGACAAGCTCATCAAGAAGCTCGAAGAGCAGCAGAAGCAGCAACAACAAAGCGCCGCTGGACAGAGCCAGTCGAGCCGGCCCGCGCAAGATAGCCGCATCATGGGAGGTCGTGGCCCCGGCGAGGTCACCAAGAAGCCGCTCGGTGAGGGCGGCGACTGGGGTAGCCTACCGCCCAAGCAACGTGAAGAGGCGTTGCAGCAGATCGGGCGCGACTTCCCCTCCCACTATCGCGACGTGATCGAAGAGTACTTCCGCCGCAAAGCGGCCGAAGGGAGCAACTAGGCATGGATCGGATGAACCAATCCCACAACACGCCCCGCGGAAGACGGCGCCCCGCGCGCTCCGAACGCCCGCGCGCGGGATCAGGTGCTGGCCACCGGCTGTTGGCGGTGCGTCCGGCCGGCCTGGCATCCGCCGTCTGGTTAATTTTATTGGCTGCGTTCCTCGCATCCATCGCTTGTTCGGAGCGGGCAATCGCCGCGGACGCCACCGACGAACAAACCGACGGCGAACAAACCGACGGCGAACAAACCGACGGCGAACAAACCGACGGTGACCAGCAAGCGGCGTCCGCCGAAGTCCACTTGAGCCTCGTCGGCGGCGAAGTCGCTCGGGGTACGCTCGTGGCCGTGGACGAATCGGGCGTTAGCCTCGCCATGCCGGACGGGGATCGCCGTTTCCCTCTTGATCAGGTGCTCGGTTTGCGAACCGTCGACACGGCCGGCACCAGCGGCGGGCCGGAGGACGGTTCGCCCACCTCGGCAGACGCTTCACCCGTGGAGTCGGCCTCTGTTTGGCTAGAATTAACCGACGGCTCCCGCGTTCCGGCGGCGGCGTGCACGATGGACGACGACGAAGCCAAGCTCACGCTGCTCGACAGTTCCAAGCTCGTCATCCCGGCCAAGGCGGTGCGCGCGGCGCGATTCGACCGGCCCGGGGCGGAAATGGACGAGGCCTGGGGCGACTTGCTTCGGCAGCAGCGCGAGGCCGATCGCCTGATCGTCCGCCGCGGCGACACGCTGGATTACCACCGCGGAATCGTGCACGGCATGAACGACGAGGTCGTCTTCTTCGAACTCGACGGCGAGACCCTCGACGTCAAACGCGAAAAGCTGTTCGGGCTGGCCTTGCTCCGCCCCACCGCGGCGGAACTCCCGCCGGGGGCATTCCGCTTGATCGATCGGGCTGGCGGAAGTTGGGTCCTGCAATCGGTCGAGGGTGGTCGTCAGCTCACCTGGACCACGCCCGCCGGCGTCCGCCGCACGGCACCCGTCGCGGGAATTGCGCGAATCGATTTTTCCGGCGGCAAGGTCGTTTACCTGAGCGAACTCGAGCCCCGGCGCGTCGCCTGGCAGCCCTACTTCCCCACCGGCGAGCAGTTGCCATGTCGCGAGAAGCTCTTTGCCCCGCGAATGGATCAAGGGCCCCGGGGTGATCCGCTGTGCCTGGACGGAGTGCAGTACGCGCGTGGCATTGCTCTGCATAGCCGTGCGGAGCTGGAGTATCTCCTGCCGGACCAGTATCAACGGCTACGGGCGAAGGTGGGCATCGACGAAAGCGTCCGCCCACACGGCGACGCGCGCTTGCTGATCGAGGGCGACGGAAAACCCCTGGCCGATCTTCGGGTGCGCGGAACCGAACCACCCGGCGAATTGGACCTTGAAATCGAGGGCATTCGCCGACTGACCATCACGGTCGACTTCGCCGATGGTCTCGACCTGGGCGATTGGGTGACCCTAGCGGATATCAAGGTGACAAAGTGATCAGAGCACAAGACAACCTGGCGTTGGCTTTCGGCAACGGCCGTCGAACGGCGCGCCCCGCGCGACGTATCCTGGCGATTTCATTCCTCAGGCGCCTCGCGTCGCCGTTGCTAGCGCTGACCATGTTCACTTTCGCGCATGAGCTGGCGGCTGAGTGCGCCGTGGCCAAGGTTTTCCTCGCGCCCTCGGAGGCATCCGGGGACGATTCATCCAGGGACAATCACAACCAGAACCCATCCTCCGACACCGAGCCTGCCGAGGCACAAGAGGCGGCCGCCGACACGCCCGGGCCAATTCTCCCACCCAAGGTGGCCGAGGCGGAGCGGCGACGGATCGACGCCATGGCTCGCGCCAAGGACGCGGTGGTGGCCGTCTTCGCCGCGGACGGCGGCGGGGGCGGATCCGGCGTGGTGATCTCGCCGGACGGCTTCGCGCTGACCAACTTCCACGTGGTGCAACCGTGCGGCACGGCCATGAAATGCGGCATGCCCGACGGCGAGATCTACGACGCGGTGATCGTCGGCATCGACCCGGCCGGCGACGTGGCGCTGATCAAGCTCTTTGGCCGCGATGATTTTCCGGCGGCCGACATCGGCGACAGCAACTTGGTTCGCGTGGGCGACGACTGCTTCGCGATGGGTAACCCCTTCATGTTGGCGGCCGATTTTCAGCCGACCGCCACCTGGGGAATCGTTTCGGGCGTTCACCGCTATCAGTATCCGGCGGGCACCCTGCTGGAGTATGCCGATTGCCTGCAGACCGACGCCTCGATCAATCCCGGCAACTCCGGCGGCCCCCTATTCAACGCGGAGGGTCACTTGATCGGGATCAACGGGCGCGGCTCGTTCGAGAAGCGGGGTCGAGTGAATGTCGGCGTGGCCTACGCGATCTCCATCAACCAGATCAAGAACTTCCTCGGTCACCTGCACAGCGGGCGTCTGGTCGATCACGCCACGCTTGGCGCCACGGTCGATTTCGACGCCGAGGGGAACGTCGTCGTGAACGACATCCTCGAGCAATCGGACGCTTACCGACGCGGCCTGCGCTACGACGACGAAATCGTCAGTTTCGGTGGCCGCCGGATCACCACGCCCAACGCGTTCAAGAACGTGCTGGGCATCTTCCCCCGGGGATGGCGAGTACCGCTGGTCTACCGCCGGGACTTGGAGGAGTACGAGGTCTTCGTCCGGCTGCGTGGCTTGCACGACAAAGAGGAACTGATCGAGAAGCTTCAACAGAAGCCCAAACGGCCTCGAATCACTCCTCCCGGCGGACCCGCGCCGGAAGAGCCGCTGCCCGGGCAGCCGCGAATCGAGGGCATCCCGCTCCCGGGACGGTTGCCGTCCGAGCCCAAGGACCCTGACGCCGAGCCGCCTCCCGGCGATGACGGGGCACCAGGCAACGATCCGTTGCCAACCGAGGACGCGCTGCGTCGCTGGTTGCAAGCCCCGCCCTCGCTGCCCGACGTGATCGAACAGCACTTCGAGAAGCGGCGCGGCTACGCAAACTACTATTTCAACGAGCGGAATCGCCAGCGAGTGCTCGACACCTGGGCCCTGGAAGAAGACCAGCGCCAAGTCGCCCTGGCCTGGAAGGCCGAGGGCACGCTTTCCACGGGCGGACAATTCGAGCTAACCGTCGACGCGACCGGCTGTCGCTTGGTCGTCCCTGGACGCGAGTTCTCCTGGGACGCCGGTGGCGCATGGGGCGACGAACTGCCGCCCCCGCAAAGCGGCGGACTATTCCCCGCACTTTATATCTGGCGTCAACTGGCCACCGAGGGACCGGCCGGCGTGGATGAGGTCTATTATCTCGGCCGGGCTCCCCTAACCGGCTGGTTCGACCGCGGCGGCGATCTCGACGCACTGGCCGACGTGCTGGTCGCCCGGCATCGCGGCCTTGAGGCCCATTTCAGTTTCGACCAGCAGTCGGGGCAACTGACACTGATCGAGTTTTTCGCCCGAGGCGAAGACGGCGACCCCTGCGAAATCACCTTGGACTATGGCCCGGATGGCACCGAATCCGGTTGGCCGCGGATACTCTTCGCCCGATTGGGCACCGAACCCTACGCCGACTTCCGCGTCGACCGTTGGACAGCGAGCGTCCCGGGCGAGGCGGTCACCAATAGCCCCGTCGGCGCGGGGGCCGACCGCGATGGTGAAAACGGCTCCCATCGCAATGACCGCGACACCTTGGAACAGCCGGCCGCGGCAGCAAACGGCGGCGCGACACAGCCCGAACTGCGGGAGGTCACCCCATGACCGGCCACCAACCGACCAATCATTACCCAGAACTTTCCCGACGCTCCTCGCGCCCGCGAGCGGTTCGGCCGCTTTTCGTGGCAGGGCTGCTGCTGATGGTCCTCGGCGTCTGCCAACATCCGGCAGTGGTCGACGCGAATCAGCTTCCTGTCAGCGCCGGCATGGCGCCGGGCAATGAGACACCCCTCTCGCACGTAATCGAGGAAGCTTGGCCCAAACTCGTTAAGATCTACGGCGCCGGCGGATACCAGGGACTGGAAAACTATCAGAGCGGCGTTCTGATTTCCGCCGATGGCCACGTGCTCACCGCTCTCACTCATGTGCTCGATACCGATTATCTGGTCGCCGTGTTGGACGACGGCCGACGATTTGACGCGACGCTGGTCGGAGCCGACCCGCGTCGCGAGATCGCGTTGCTGAAAATCCCGGCCGACAACCTGGAGCATTACAAGCTGACCGATGCCCCCCAGGCGCCGGCCGGGACCCTGGTGCTCGCACTGAGCAACGCATTCGGCGTGGCCACCGGCGACGAGCCGGCCAGCGTGCAACACGGAACTATCGCCACGCGCGCGCCGCTCGACGCCCGTCGCGGACGTTTCGACACGCCATACACGGGCACCGTATACGTGCTCGACGTGACCACCAACAACCCCAGCGCGGCCGGCGGGGCACTGATCGACCACTCCGGACGCCTGCTCGGACTGTTGGGCAAGGAACTCCGTAACGCGAGCAATAACACCTGGCTGAATTACGCCCTGCCGATCGACGATTTGCGCCTTTCAGCCCGTGCCATCCTGGCCGGTGAAGATCTCAACGCCGAAGAAGCGGCTGAGGAGGCCGTGCCCGATCATCCGCTCAACCCGTCCGCGCTGGGGCTGATCATGTTGCCCGAGGTGCTGCAACGGACCCCGCCGTACATTGAGGCGGTGCGCGACGACTCGCCCGCGGCGACAGCCGGACTTCGTGCGGATGATTTGGTTGTGACGCTGAACGATCGGTTGGTCCAATCCCTGGCTGAGTTGTCCGAGCGGCTGGCCAAATTCGAAGTGGATCAGCCGGTCCGGATGACGGTCCTCCGCGGTGGCGACGTGCCCGAGTTGATCGAGGTGACCCTGCAAGCCGATCTCAGCGCCATCCACTAACGCCCGACGACAGCCGACCACCAACCGGCCAGAAGAATGAACGAAGCTCCCAAACGACGACCTTTCCGCCAGCCACGCTCCGGGCATCCTTGGTCCGCCGTGGCGCTGGGGTTGACCCTGGCCCTGATTGCGAGCCACGTTCCCCGGGCATTGGCCCAAACCACCCTTAGTGAGCAGCGGCAACAGGCCATTCGCCAAGCCGTCGAACGCGTGGCCCACTCGACCGTGCGGATCGAGACGGTCGGCGGGCTGGAGCGTGTCGGCGAGGTACTCTTCGGCTCGGGCACCACGAGCGGACTGATTGTTTCGGCCGACGGCTACATCCTTTCCAGCGCGTTTGCGTTCCGCAACCGACCGGCGTCGATCCTCGTGCATTTACCCGACCTGTCGGAGGATTCGGCTGGTCGGCGATTGGCGGCCCAAGTGGTGGCGACCGATCACGCCCGAATGCTCACGCTGTTGAAGGTCGAGGCGGACGTCGATCTGCCCGTCGCGGAGTTCGCTTCGCCGGACGATTTGAACGTCGGCCAGACGACGATCGCCCTCGGGCGTACGTTTACGCCGGACGAGGTGAACATGGCCGTCGGCATCCTCAGTGCGCGGAATCGCATTTGGGGAAAAGCCATCCAGACCGACGCGGCTGTCTCGCCGAACAACTATGGCGGGCCGCTGATCGATCTGCATGGCCGTGTGCTGGGGCTCCTGGTGCCGCTCTCGCCCAAGGGTGACAACGCGTTGGCCGGGCACGATTGGTACGACTCGGGGATCGGTTTCGCCATTCCGGCCGACCAGCTCCAGGCCGCGTTTGAGCGGATGAAGCAGGGACGCGATCTGCATCCCGGCAAGATCGGCTTCGCCATGCGAGGCAAGAACCCGGCCATCGCCGAGGCCGCTCTTGCCAAAGTCTCGCCCGGCTCCCCCGCCGCGCGGGCGGGGCTGAAGAAGGGCGATCGCATCGTCGCCGCCGACGGGCGTCCGATCTCCAGGGCCGCCCAGGTCAAGGAAGCCCTGGCGCGCCACTACGCCGGCGATACTATCCGTCTGACAATCGCTCGCGGTGAAGACGAGTTCGAACGCGAAATCAAGCTGGTTGGCGATCTCCAGCCCTACGCGCACCCCTTCATCGGCATCCTCCCGATCCGGGACCGAGGTTCCTCCCAAGACGATTCTCCGCAAGACGCGTCCGCGCCGGGGCGTGAGCCCAAAAAGAATGAAGCGACCGATGACGAGACGGACGACCCAGCGGCGGGCGACTCGGGTGCCGAAAGCGGCGTTGCCGTCCGCTGGGTGTACCCCGAAAGCCCAGCGCATGGGGCGGGAATCGAGGCCGGCGACGTCATTCTGAAGATCGACGGTCAGCCGATCTCGAATCGTGTTCAGGCGACCGATCGCCTGACCGGACATCAGCCGGGCGACACGATCAAACTGCACTTCCGCCGCGAGGGCGAGACGCGCCACGCTGAAGTCCAACTGGCCGCACTGCCCGACGAGCCTCCCTCCGAGGCGATCCCTCCGGCCACACCCAGCGAGCTACCGGTGGAATACGTGGACGGCACGATCGAAGTCGACGGCTTCGATAACGCGATCCATGTGTTCGGACCGAAGCTGGACCAGCCCGAGGGCCAGCCAGCCAGCCAGGGCCCAAGGTTTGGCTTGCTACTGTGGCTCCACTCGAGCGACGGCCTGAAGTGGCCATCACTTCGCGAGTCGTGGGCCGAGGCATGTCGGCGCGACCGGGTCATTCTGATTGCTCCCGAGGCCGACGGCACGCGCTGGCATCAACGCGAAGTGGAACAGATCGAAAAGTTGCTCGAAAGGGCAAAGGAGCTGTATCCACTCGACCCGGCTCGGGTTGTGGTGGCCGGTCGCGAGTCGGGCGGAGCGATGGCCAGTGTGGCCGCCCGGCAGCAGCGCGACATGGTGCGCGGCGTGGCATCCGTTGGCGCGCCGCTGGCCGGAGAGCCTGGAGAGAATCGAGCCGATGCCCGGCTTGCCTACCTAATGGCGTTTGCCGAGAAATCGCCCTACGCCCCGTTGATTCGGCAATCGATCGCAGGGCTCCGCGAGGCGGCGTTCCCAGTTGCGGTGTGGGAGTTGGGCAAAGAGCCCCGCCCACTCAACCGGGAGGAGCTTGACGCCTTGGCCCGCTGGATCGACACGCTCGACCGGCTGTGAGCCCACCCCGCACACCTGCCCTTTCCCGACGGGCTATTGAATTGATGCGTCGTCACTTAATCGGCATTTTGGCGGGGGCCCTGCTTGCGCTGGGGGTCTATTTTTCCCAGTGGCCCATGGCGGACGAGACGTGGCAAACGTGGACGCTCAGCGCCTGCTGGCGGTTGGGGCCGGCGCTGGCGATCCTCTGGCTGGCCTACGACGATGCGCGCCGCATGCCCCGTTGGCTGCTGCCGGTGGTGTTGCTTGTGCTGGCCGCCTTGGCCCTGCGTCCGAAGCTGTTCTTGCTGGCGATCCCGGTGGTTGTGGCGCTGGCCATTCTCCGTCCGCGCTTCGGCAGGCGCCAAGCTAACCCCCGATCCGAAAGCTGAACACCGGTCGATTGCCGGGGGCGGATACCCGTACTGCATCAGCGCGCCAACAAGGGCCGAGCTGCCGGCCAGGGCAAGCCAGATCCAGACCCTCCACGGCGTGGTCGCCTGCATTGCTATGCTCGGTTAACCAATAGCTATGCTCGATTGACCGAAACGGGTGCCGATCGCGAGCGGGGGCCCTCCGAGGCCGGCGGCGGCTTCGCGTCCGACGCAAAAGCGGTCGGCAGCGCGGCTTCCGACGTCGATAGGGCAACCTCGGGCAGCGCGAACCCCGTCAATGCCGGGCTCAACTCTTCCGGCCCCGTCGCCACGGGTACCAGGTCCAGGTCGTCCGGCGTCACTCCGCCTTCTTTCTCCGCCGCGGCGATCCAGCCTCGGCACCGCGGGCTGCCGCAGTCGCAGCGGATCGCATTCTCGGCCGTCCATCCGTAATCGATCGTCAGCTCCTCACCGGGTTGGATTGGCCGCAGGGCCTCGACCCAAAGCTCGGGCGTGCAGGGCTCTCCGTCTTCGTCTTCCACGTCGAACACGACCAAAGCAGAGTTGGGCTCGCAGGCGTGGTTGAGGAATCGGAACGGGGCGCGTGGCTCCAGCGTGAGCGATTCACCCAGGTCCATGCAGTAGTCGGAGGCGTAGTCGGGATCGTCGATCACGGTGCCGCGCACCTGACCGATCAACTGCTCCGTTTCGAAATACCCAGCGGCAAACACGCCACGTCCATGCCGCGCCGGTCCGACTCGGACCGTCTTGTTTCCGTGCTTCATCGTATGGAAGGCCCACTTGCCGCAGGCGTTGGATTCTCGGGGTGTGAATTCAAGGGAGTTTCGCCCGACCACGAACCGCTGAAAGCCGACCGCTTCCCGTCCACCGCTCATCGCGACCGGGACAACGGCTGCCAACTAGCGATCATCATAGGCCTCTCTGCCGCTTAGTCAAGTGGCGCGACTCGTTTACATCGCCGCACCGATCGAGTACAAAGAGGTGAATCGCATGCGTCGCCGTATTCATGAGTGGATGCCGTGACCGCTCCTCCCCGGAACAGGGCAAAACCCACGATGAACGATCCAACGCAAACTTCACCTTCCGCCTCGAATCAGCCGGCCTCCTCGGCGGAAGCCAAATGGCGGCCGATCCCAACCGTTCAACGCCGCGCGCTGGGGGTGTTGGTCGAGAAGGCCAAGACCACACCCGACAACTACCCGCTCTCGTTGGCCGCCACGGTGAGCGGCTGCAATCAGAAGAGCAATCGGCACCCGGCGATGCAGCTCGAACCCGAGGACGTGGAGGAAGCCCTCGACCGGCTGCGCGAATTGGGTGCGGTGGGACTGATCGAGGGACACGGCCGAGTGTCGAAATATCGGCACTACTTCTACCAGTGGCTGGGCGTGGACAAAGTGGAGGCCGCCGTGATGGCCGAACTGCTCCTTCGCGGCCCGCAAACCGAGGGCGAATTGCGGGGCCGGGCAGCTCGCATGGAGCCCATCCCCGATGTCGCCGCGCTGCGTCCCCTGCTGGCATCGCTCAAGCAGAAAGGGCTGATCGTCTCACTCACGCCCGAGGGTCGTGGACACAAGCTGACGCACGCCCTTTATCCGCCGGCCGAAATGGAGCGGATCCGGACGCAGCATGGCGGTCCGACGGGCGGCTCCTCCGCGCCGCCTGCCGAGCCGACCGGGCCAATGGCCAGGCAAGCCACGCCCGCCGCGTCCTCCGGCGCTGACCAACCAACCGCTCCGACGGCCAGCCAGCCGGTCGAGCAGACGATCATCGACACGTTGCGACGCGACATCGACCAGCTTCGCGACCATCTGACACAACTCCGCGACGACGTGGCCCGCCTGGACCAAGAACAACAGGAGACCCGGGATCAAGTGAAGCGGCTGCGGGCAGACTTGGGTGAGGGGTGAGGACGCGTTTTGCGGCTGCACAAGCCCACGGGCACCGCCCCCTGGGACCAGCGGGGTTAGAGTCTTTGGTCACCGGGTGCCACTGCTGGCTTGCCCAGCCGTGCCGAGAGCGGCTAGACTGTTGGGACATGGGACACGCGCCTTTTCCGGAAACAACTCCCGTCGCCTTTGTCAGTCCAGGCAAGAAGGTTCAGAACTATTCGTCGCGCCGCGGAATAGTTCTGAGCCTTTTGGTCTTCCTTTGTTCTTCAGGATTCGTTCTGACCCCTTTGTTCTTCCGGGCTGAATGAAGAGTGCGGCCCGATTTCCAGTGCACCGGGTGGAATACGATTCTGGGCTCGGCCATGGGCGTCAGGCCGAGCGTCTCATCCTCTCGCGTGAGCAACTGCAGCCCGATCGCGCCCCCGCCAACGGGTGGAATGCCAACCAGGGGCGGATCCACCTGGAACTTTATGCAGAAAGATTGCAAAGTCGATTTCTTCCGTCATTCCCGAGAAGCTTGTGCCCGCGAAAGCGGGTATCGGGAATCCAGTGATCCGTCCCAATTCCCTGGATTCCCGCGTGCGCGGGAATGACGGCCCGGTGCGGGAATGACGGCCCGGCGCGGGAATGACGGCCCGGCGCGGGAATGACGGCCCGACGCGGGAATGACGGCCCGGCGCGGGAATGACGGCCCGGCGCGGGAATGACGCCTGGAGGCTCAACGTCAGCTGAAATCGACTTTGCAATCCTCCCGAATCCTTACGGAGGCTGCTTGCTTTGCCTAGACTTCCCAATTATCATCGAAGGTATGGGTGGTTCGCCACCGCCGATGTGCTCACTTGGCGCTCCCGCCGTGACGGCCGGTTGGCCAAAGGCCACGGCGGGAGCGTACCGGATAGCTTCCCCCCAAATGGAACTGGAGAGGTTGCCGATGGCTTCTCGCAAACTGCTCTGTCGCGTCTTGATGTCCGTTTCGCTGCTGGCCGTGATCGGCCTAG
>Ga0180436_10000476_pt1 | contig 41506 bp, 41 predicted proteins | sample SS_ome_2_FD_132434 | JGI IMG/M metagenome (GOLD analysis project Ga0180436, IMG submission 132434) | Hypersaline lake sediment archaeal communities from the Salton Sea, California, USA - SS_3_S_2 metaG | ecosystem: Environmental > Aquatic > Non-marine Saline and Alkaline > Hypersaline >... | reverse complement strand
GGTAATATTGGTAATGCTGGTCTCGATTCCTTCAAAAGGCTTACCGTTGCCCTGGTTGTCATCTTCCACAAAGAAGTGCTTCATGCCGGCCTTCTCCTTGGCTGCAAGGATCCGCTTAAAATCAATCAATCCTGCACCCACGGGTGAAATATCATCCTTGATTACATCAAAGTAGGGAGCTGTTTCGGTGGACATATCTTTCAAATGGAAGAGCTGGAAACGTCCCGGGTACTTGTTGAACATTTCCACGGGATCCTGTCCTGCCTTGGTAACCCAGTACAGGTCAATTTCCATGGTGATCAGATCTGCATCCATTTCAGGTAAAAAGAGGTCATAATAAGGAACGACCCCATCCATATTGAGAAATTCAAAATTGTGATTATGATAGGCAAACTGGATGCCAACATCCTTCATGATCTTACCAACCTCGTTCCAGTCTCCGATCATCTTTTTATAGCTTTCGATGTTCCGGTCCGGTTCATTAACCCAGGGCTGAACGCAATATTTCACCCCAAGTTCGGCATGGGCATCTGCCATAATTTTTGCATTATCTATGGTAATGCCTTCAGCTTCAACCATGGTATGACTGCTGAGAACCTCCATGCCCAGATCGTTGGCCATCTTTTTAAATTCTTCAGGAGCATAGCCGTAAAACTTGCCATCGGAATAACCTGCCATTTCCAGGAACTTGTATCCAAGATCTGAAACTTTCTGAAGCGAGCCGGGAACATCTTTGGCCATGGCATCCCGGATGGAATATAGCTGGAGACCAACTCCAGTGCCTTTTTTGCCGCCTGCAGCGGCTGATGTACATCCCAATGGGCCCAAAGCCATTACTCCTAAGGCTCCTGCTGCAGAGGTCTTTAAAAATCCTCTTCTGTTTTGTGAAATTTTCATATTCAATGTTTTTTAACCGTTCGAAGATAAGAAATTTTTTAATAGAGGTAGCGGTGGCAATCGGCACAGGCCATCTCTTTCCAGGCTTCACCGATGTCCACAGGGTGCCTGAATTCGAGGGGCTGATCAACGCTTGTGGTTTCGTAGTTCTCCGCTGAGCCCTGGGCAAGGATGGTATGACATAAATTACAGTCTCTTGATATAACTTCCCCTGCCTCACTTTCATGCTGTCCGTTGTGGCATCTGAAGCATCCCTTGTATTCACTGTGACCGATGTGGTTGGGATAGGCATCCCAGTTTGCCTTCATCTCGGGGAAGAAATTCCTGTTATAGCCAGCCAGCATCCCTTCGATGGCCTGATTGATCAGTTCAGGCTTCTCAGCTGCAAGCTCCGGATAGCTGGTAGTGTAAAAATCCACAACACTTTCCCTGATGAGCACGGCTCCCGAATCGCGGGTACTAAAGGGATTGTTGAATATTTGCATGGCCAGTGACTTTACTTCCGGCAGTTCAACAGGGATGATGCCGGCAGCGATCAGATCATCTGTAAACTTCTGGGGTGGGAGGAATTGATGGGAGGGCCTGTTATGACAATCCAGGCAATCCATCTCTCTCATTTCCAGCGTATCCATGGCTTCCTGATCCAGCGTCTCGTAAATGTCATTGTAAACGATGGTATCTCCGCTTGCTCTGTTCACGTACCGCACCCAGGGGAGGTAATCTCTTTTTTCAGTGGAAGAGATATATTCAATATTCACATCCGAATTGATATGCCAGTGAACTCCTTCGATCAGTCCATGTGCACTGTGTTCTGAACCAATCTTCATTTTCAGCAGGATGTTCCATTCCGTATTTGCCGAATCTGCAAGGAAATTCTTTTCAGTTCGCAGATTATGAGAGTAGAACTTCTCCGGCCAGTGGCACTCTTCGCAGGTTTCACGGGCTGGTCTGAGGCTGTGAATGGGGGTTTCAATGGGAGTGGGGTATTTGTTGAAAGTGACAGAATAGACCTGGTACAATCCGGAGAGCTTGCTTCTTACATACCACTGGGCTCCTTCTCCCACATGACATTCCACACAGGTGACCCGGGAGTGTGCAGACTCCTGGTAAGCAGTATGCTCTGGTTCCATGACGCTGTGGCAAAGGGTACCGCAAAATTTATTGGATTCGGTATAATGAAATGCTTTGTAAGAGCCAATGCCGGTTAATAAGAGGAACAGGATACTCACGATAATAAATAATCCTATGGCATTCCAGTGCCTTTGATTACTCAGGTCAAGTACAATTTTTGAAACAACGCTGTCTTCTCCCTCTCTCTTTATCCTCCTGGCCCTCCTGGACATGCCGATTGGAATAAGTATAAGCCCGATAAGCAGGAATACGGGCAGGATGATATAAATAAATATGCCCACATAGGATCCCGACTCCTCACCTTCGAACAGAGTCATGGCGATCATAAAAAAGATGATGATCAACGCAGATACGGCAGCCATAATACTTCCAAACAGGGAGATAGGATTGTAATAAGTTCTTGGTAGTTTCATGAGGATGAAGTTTTTTATTAATATTCTCTGCCTGAGTATTTATATAAATGCAGGGGATCGCATAAATTTCTTCCTTAAACAAGTTACTTCTATTCACTAATTTAGCAAATGCCACATATTTATTTATATTGTCTTCTAATAAGCCTTTGTATATTCACAGCCTGACAGAATCCATATGAACATTGAACAAATTAAGCATCTCATACCTATGAAACATCTTACAATCCTTTCTGCCATTTCCCTTGCCATCCTGACCCTTGTTTCATGCAAGCACAAACCCGATCTGGGAATCTTTGAGGGCGCTGATGATATTGGAAATGTGGGCCATGCCGGCTCTGTTGTGTTTGACCCTGCCGATAGCTCCTATGCGGTTTCCGGGAGCGGCACCAATATGTGGTTCGACAGCGATGAACTTCATTATGTCTGGAAAAAAGTATCGGGAGATATCTCTCTTTCCGCTGATATTGAGTGGCTTGGGGAGGGTGTTGATCTGCATCGGAAAGCATGCCTGATTATTCGCCAGGACCTGGACACGGCCTCGGTTTATGTGGATGCTGCTGTGCATGGAGACGGACTCACTTCGATTCAGTACAGGGCTGAGGCCGGGGATATAACCAGAGAGGTTCAGGCCAATATTTCATCTCCCGACAGGGTGAAGATTGAGAAGAGAGGGGATTATTTTTCCATGTCAGTGGCCACTGCTGATGAGCCTTTAAAATATGCCGGGGGGACTTTTAAACTCAAAATGACTGAGCCATTTTATATTGGTTTGGGAGTCAGTGCCCATAATAATGATGCCATTGAAACAGCCATATTCTCAAATGTCAGGCTCTCTGTGCCTGAGACTAAACCAGATTCCATCATGAAAATTCAAAGTACGCTTGAAACCATTTCGATAGCCTCCTTCGACAGACGGGTGGTTTACAATACGGATAGTCATATTGAGGCTCCCAATTGGACTCCCGATGGTAAAGCATTGATTTACAATAGTCAGGGGCTTTTGTATAAAATTCCGGTGGAGGGTGGCGATCCCCGGCTGATCCCCACCGGTTTTGCCCGAAGAATCAATAACGATCATGGCATATCGCCCGATGGAACCCGGCTGGTAATCAGTGATGGTACAGAAACCGGACGTTCCATGATCTACACCCTTCCCATTGAAGGTGGAGACCCGGAAAAAGTTACCCCGCTCAGTCCATCTTACTGGCACGGCTGGTCGCCCGATGGAAAGACCCTGACCTACTGCGCCGAACGGAATGGAAACTATGATGTGTATACGATTCCCGTGGAAGGAGGGACAGAGAAGCGTCTGACCACGGCTGAAGGACTGGATGACGGCCCGGAGTATTCCCCCGATGGGAAATACATTTATTTTAACTCTGTTCGAACCGGAATCATGCAAATATGGAGAATGAAACCCGATGGGAGTGAACAGGAACAAGTGACCACCGATAAGTACAACGACTGGTTTGCACACCCCTCACCTGATGGCAGGTGGATCGTCTATGTCACCTTCGGAACAGATGTCCCCGCCGGTTCCCATCCACCCAACAAGGATGTTATGCTAAGAATAATGAATCTGGAGACAAAGGAGGTACGGGTGATGGCAAAATTATTTGGAGGACAGGGGACCATCAATGTGCCTTCATGGTCGCCCGACAGCCAGCATGTGGCATTTGTAAGTTATCGATTGAACTAGCCCCTGCCCTATGAAAAAGATTACATTTGGTAAAACCGGCTTAAAGATTTCCAGGCTTGGATTTGGCTGCATGCGCTTTCCGGTCATTGATAAGGATAATTCCAGGATTGATGAGGAACAGGCCATGGAGATGCTTCACCATGCCATTGACAAGGGGATCAATTACCTTGATACGGCCTATCCCTATCATGGCTATGACTTCTCCAAGGGGGGAGCAAGTGAACCCTTCCTGGCTAAAGCACTGAAAAACGGATACCGGGAGAAGGTATATTTAGCCACCAAGCTACCCTCCTGGCTGGTTGAGACTAGGGAAGATATGGACCGCTTTCTGGATGAACAGCTGGAGAGGCTTGATACTTCGCACATTGATTTTTACCTCCTGCATAGCCTGGACCGGAACTCATGGAAAAAGCTGCACGCCTTAGGCGTTATTGATTTTCTGGACCGTGCTCTCGAGGCGGGAAAAATTTCTTATGCCGGCTTTTCCTTTCACGATCAGACAGCGCTTTTTAAGGAGATTGTGGATGCTTACGACTGGACCTTTTGTCAGATCCAGTATAATTATATGGACGAGGACTACCAGGCCGGAAAAGAAGGTCTGAGATATGCAGCTGAAAGGGGCCTTGCGGTAGTGGCCATGGAGCCTTTGCGGGGAGGGACCCTGGTAAAGGGGCTGCCCCCGGCTGCCAGGGAGCATATGAAGCAGGTGGCACCGGAAAGAACAGAAGTGGGGTGGGCCCTGCAATGGCTGTGGAAGCAGGATGGGGTGACCATGGTGCTGAGTGGCATGTCGCACCTCGATCATGTGAAGGAGAACCTTCAACTGGCCGGGGATTCCGGCCGGGAGCGGTGGACTGAAAAGGATGAGGATGCTTTGAAGAAAGTGCTTGGCATCATCCGGGGCAGACAAATGGTGGATTGCACAGCATGCAGCTATTGCATGCCCTGCCCGGAAGGGGTAAACATTCCCCAGAACTTTGCCCTGTTCAACGATTTTCACATGCTTCAGGATCCTGCCTCAAAGCTCAGGTACCAACGCTTACTCAGTGAAACAGCCAAGGCATCAAACTGTATTCAGTGCGGACTGTGTGAACCGCAATGCCCTCAGAATATCCCAATCCGGGCCGAGCTTAAACATGTGGACGAGCTTTTAAGCAGCTAGTATAGCAGTCCTACATCAGAATGATGCCGGATTTGCGGCAATGATCATGCATCTGTCCGGGCCACAGGCTGGCCTGTACTTCCCCGATATGAGCTTTGCGGAGAAAATACATGCATAGCCTGGATTGCCCGATTCCGCCACCTATGGATTCAGGATATTCGCCCGCCAGCAACCTCTTGTGGAAGAGCAGATCTTTGCGTTCCGATTTTCCCTGGAGTTCCAGCTGTCTGATCAGGGCGGTCTTATCTACCCGGATTCCCATGGACGAGAGTTCAAAGGCATTTTCCAGGATGGGGTTCCAGACTACAATATCACCGTTCAGGCCCTTGTAGCCATTGGCTGTTGGAGTGGACCAGTCATCGTAATCAGGGGCCCGGCCGTCGTGGGGTTGACCGTTGGCCAGATCGGCACCAATACCAATGATAAACACGGCCCCCTTTTCTTTGGCAATTTCAAACTCCCTTTCTTTCGGATTCAGATCCGGGTACTTTTCAAGCAGCTCTTCCGCATGAATAAAATGAATGGTATCGGGAAGCATGGGTACAATATCCGGATGGTTTTCATAGACGATGAACTCGGTTCGCTTGATTACCGAATAGATCTGGTTTACAACAGCCTTGAGCATCGGAATGGTCCGGTCTTCCGGAGCCACAATCTTTTCCCAGTCCCACTGGTCCACATAGATGGAGTGGATATTATCAAGCTCCTCGTCGGGCCGGAGGGCGTTCATATCTGTATAGAGACCATAGGTGTTGGCAATCTCGTAATCGGCCAGCATCATGCGTTTCCATTTGGCCAGGGAGTGAACGATCTCTGCCGTAGTCCCTTCCATATCTTTTACCGGAAAAGTTACCGGGCGCTCCGTACCGTTCAGGTCATCATTGATTCCGGTTCCTCTCTGGACAAAGAGAGGGGCTGTGACCCTTCGCAACTTCAGTTCAGCGGCCAGGTTCAGCTCAAAGAAATCCTTTACCATTTTAATGGCTCGTTCCGTTTCCTTCAGTGTGAGGATGGAGTTGTAATTGCTTGGAATATATAGCTTCATAAGTTAAATAAAAGACTTATAAAGCAGATATCAAAATATGCCTAGTGGAAGAAGGTAACGTCACCGGCCAGCAATTCCTTGGTTCCGTCCCCGTAAGTGATCCAGGCTTTGTAGATATATACCCCCGGAGGGACCAGTTCGCCCGAAGGCAGGTAGCCGTCCCATCCGATATAAATATTATCGGTTTCCCAGATTTTTTCCCCCCAGCGGGTATAGACGATCATATACAATTCCACGGCATTTTCCATATGGGGATGGAAGATGGTATTGTCCAGTTCGTTCTCCCCCCAGTTGCCTCCCGAAGGTCCGCTTTCATTCCATTTAAAGACATTGGGAAATACGGTAGATCCTTCTCCATCGAGCACGTTGACCAGTTTTTCCCTGACCAGGGTGTCGGGACATCCGTGCTCGCTCCAGACATAGAGGGACACAGAAAAAATACCGGGTTCTTTATAGGTGTGTGTCGGATATTGATCTTCCGAACTGTTTCCATCCCCGAAATCCCACTGATAAGTGGTGGCATTAATGGAGTTGTTGGTGAATTTGATCAACTGCTTCAGGTTCCTGGCTTCCCGGGGATAGGCATCAAAGACTGCCTGAGGCTCGGGATGCACGATGATGGTTTGAACTGCGGAATCCACACCAGTCATGCCATAGGCAGTCAGCGTGACCTTATGTTCTTTGCTTATGGTGAAGCGATGGGTTGGAGCAATGTCCGTTGAATAGGTCCCATCGTCAAAATCCCAGATGTAGGTGTCTGCATATTTACTCTGGTTTCTGAAGGTGATATCCAGCGGGGGACAGCCCATGGTATCGGGTCCGAACCGGGCCTGTGGGGGCGGCGGGGTAATCTGGACCTGCTTGCTTATGCTATCGCGGCAGTAGGAGCTAAAAGCCTTAAGCTCCACTTCAAACAGGCCCCACTTCCCGTAGGTATGCTGGTCCGGGTCTTTCTGTGTATCCGAAGTTCCATCCCCGAAATCCCAGTAATAGCTCCATGCTCCGGGAGTGGTCAGGTTGATGAGCTGAATTTCGCTATCCGGATAATCCTGAATCTGTGGATTCACAAAAAAATCGGCTTCCGGAGCGGGATAGATACGGATGCTTTCATGGACAGAGTCTATGCACCCGAAATCCGTCTCCGCAATCACCGTGATATAAAATACGGTATCTGTCTTGAGCGGACCGTAAATGGTGTCTCCTCCTTCAATTCCGATGATCTCATCCCGGTAGTCGTAAGTATAGGTGTAGCTTACCCGGTTATATGGAGTGATATGCAGATTTCCGTCCCCGAAATCCCAGCTGTAGCTATGGTAGCCTTCCACCGTCTCAAAATCAACTACAACGGGACTGCACAGATCGTTGTAGCTGGCACTTAGCTCCATATCCGGATTTGAAAACACCTCCATAAGCAGCTGGTCTGACAGATCAGTTTCACAGGAAATATCCCCGTGATGTTCGATGATTTTTACAAGTGTGTAAGCATTTGGGCCCGCCTGGTTATTCAAAGGGAGTACGTAGATGCCAGCCGCAAGGTTGTACACCGTATCAAGACTGCCTCTGATATCAAGGACCAGATCAAAGGAGGAGTTTTCCTCGCCGCTGATCAGGACATCTCCAAAGGACTGGTTATTCCCGGCTTCACACCAGGCGGAGTCAGAGCTCAGGAATTCTGCATGAGGAGGCTCCATAACTGCCAGTTCTACGGTATCGATACCCACGCAGCCATTGGCATCAGGAAGGGTCTCAAAAGAAATAATATGCCGACCCGGTCCTGCCGTGCCCGGATCAAACAGACCTGTGCTACTGTCGATGATGCCGTTCCCCGACCATGTTCCAAGCACTGATGCCGCTTCCAGGTCATAGGGGCCGTCATAGGCACAGAAGGGACCAGCAGGAGAGATGGTGCCATTGGGCCCGGGTCTGACTACAATATCCTCCGTGTCCATGGCCGAGCAGCCATTTTCATCGGTCACTTCATAAGTGATGGTGTGTGTCCCGTTGCCGGCAAGGCTTGGTGAGAATTCACCGGTGGCCGGATCGACGATTCCAACTCCACTCCAGCTTCCTCCCTCTGTTGCAGCTGTCAGAAACAAAGAGCCCTGAAATTCACACAGGGTATCTATGGGGGTGATTGTAGCATCGGGTATATCCACAATCCGGATCACAGAGCGATCGATTACAGGGTCGTGAGTGGGGTAGGGGTTGCAGTAGTTCCAGTAACGCAGTTCGACCTCAAATTCCTGGCCAATGAGCTTGTCATCTGCCACGGTGATGGGAAGACTTACCTCACTGGATCCTGTTACCGGTCCGCTTAGCTCTATTACATCTCCTTCAAATGGAAAAGTCCGTACAACCCCATCGACCAGGACCGGAGCACCGCTCATGCTGTTATTGGTGCCATAGACCCATTGAATCCAGCGAGTCCGATCGTTTGGAACATCTTCTTCCTGTGGGGGAACGCAATTGAATAGCGTGTTGTCATAAAATTGCATTGTTGCTCCATTCCCGACACAGATGGGATATACATTTGGGGATGCATTTACCCTCCCTCCATTGGTGTTGTCATTGTCCCAGACGGTTACGATCTGCTCCTGCGATGAAGATGAGCACATCACCCCGTTTACAATCAGAGTTGCAATGGGCCTGTGATTACAAATATCATCGTTGGAGATATAGGTATGTGAGGCTATGGCACCCCATTCGCTTGTGGCTGCATCGAGCTCAATGGCTGCGATTGTTTCGCTGTTACCATCATCCCAATCAAAGTGGATTTCCACCAGGGTCCCAGCGTGATTTACACCTACATAACTCACTTCCCAGCTAACTACCTGTACAGGGGAGCAGAGTTGATCAGGGTCAATATCATTGGCTTTGGACATGATGTTACAGTCCTGCCCATGCCCGGGAGCAGGGAGAATGGCCAAAATCCATATGAAGTATAGCCAGGCTTTTCTCATCTCTGACACATTTCTTACATAGAGTCTTTACATGAAAGAACGGTTTTGTTACATAAACGTTGCATGGGGCGTGACTAAAAGCATTATTTTTTTGATTAAGGTTTATTTATTATTTTGAGAGCCAAAAGCTTAAGCATGCATAAAAAAGTCACTTTTGTTCTTATTGCTCTTATTCTGCTTGCAGGATGCACGACCCCCGCAAGGAACTGGAACCAGTATCTGGGTCCTGACCGAAATGCCGTCATAGCAGATACTGAGATTTTAAATTCGTGGTCCGACACGGGTCCCAGGGAGCTTTGGTCATTTCCCCTTGGAGAAGGATATGGTGGCGCTGCCATCTACGGGGACGAGGTATTTATCCTGGACCGCATAAAAGGTGAATCCGACATCATGCGGTGCATTGAACTGAATACCGGAAAGGAAATCTGGAGCTTCTCCTATGAGGCGGAGGGTGAAATTTCTTTTCCCGGTTCCAGGACCGTTCCAACGGTGGGAGAGAGCCATATCTGGAGTGTTGGGCCCCATGGAGATTTCTATTGCTTCGATAGGGAAACCCGCAAGCCGGTGTGGAAGCACGATCTGCTTAAAGATTTTGACAGAGAACTCACCACCTGGGGTGTATCTCAATCCCCGCTGATCTATGAAGACCTGGTGATTGTGGTTCCCCATGGTCAGAAGGGTGGAGTGGCGGCTTATGAAAAAACAACGGGCAAGTTGGTATGGAAGACCCGCAAGCTGTCGGGCCATCCCAGCCATGTTTCTCCCACCCTGGCCAGTTTCGGAGGGATCGACCAGGTCATCGTGATCAGTCCCTTCGATCGTCGCGATTCCACTCTGACCCACGAGGTGGTAGCCTTTGATGCCCGTTCAGGCCGGGAACTCTGGCAGTACCATGGTTTAAAGTCCTTCCTTACGGTGACCCCGGCTTTGGTCATTGATGACAGGAGGCTTATGCTGACCGATTGTTCTTACGACAAAGGGTATAATCCCGTATCCATCATGCTGGAGATTACCCTGTCGGGGGAGGACCTGGAAGTCAGGGAACTATTTCTTACTGAAGAAGCCGGGTGCAAGATGCATCCTGCAATTCAGTATGAAAACCATCTGTACCTGAATCATAACGGGAGACCCAACCAGATGATGTGTCTCACCATGCAAGGAGAATCCGTCTGGGATCCGGGTTCGGCTCCAAATTTTGAAATGGGGGGCATGATACTGGTCAATGGATTGATAATCAATCAGAATGGAAAGAACGGAGACATTCACCTTATTGAACCCTCTCCGGAAGGCTATAAGGAGCTGGGAAAGGCTTCTTTCTTTGATTCTGAAAAATCTCAGGCCTGGGCCCCTCTGGCATTTAGTCAGGGCAAACTGATTGTCCGGGACATGGAAAAGATGGTCTGCATCGATCTTACGCAGCTGGCCGACTAAGCAACTGTATCAAAAGGACCTGTTCCGGGCAACAACCTTCCAGCTTTCTGTGACCTGCTTCTTACGCACCACATAAACCTCTTCGTGCAGGGCCATGGTCGGACAGATATGTGTGGGCAGCCCATAGACCATATCACCAATGGACAGGTGCCTGGTATTGCCGCATTTCAGCACCAGGTGTTCCTCGCTGTGATTGACCACCTCTTCGACATCCAGGTCCAGCAAGTGGAGGCGCGGGTGATTCATCTCTGAAGCAAGGGCCTTGTATCCCAGGTCCAGACATAAGCGTTGCAGGGGTTTGCTGATGATCCGGCCGGCCAGGACTGCAGCTGGCAGGAAATCCAGATCGGGAAAGCTGTGACTGTAACCTGCATCCCAGAGCAAGGGGGTGCCGGGACAAAGTGTTCGCTCCGGGTGGACTGAATGAATGGGAAAGGTGGGAGTTCCCCCACAGGCCAGTTCTTCCACTTCAATGCCCTGTTGTTCAAGCTCTTGTGTCAAAGCATGTACTGCTTCAAAATCCCTGTTGCAATGAGCCTCTCTGTCTGCCGGATCAGCTTCATGTATATGCCCGTCATAGATATGCAGTCCCCTGAAGTTGAAATTCGGCTTCTTTACCAAAGATTGGATCCATCCTGAGGCTTCTCCGGGAACCATACCGGTCCGGTGCATCCCATTGTCAATATCCACAAAAACATCCACCTTTTTTCCCTTCTCCCGGGCATGGGCTTCCAGTTGGTCCAGTGCAGTTTGTGAATCCAGGGTCACAGATAGCCTGCAGTCCGGAAAACGTTCCGCCAGCTCGAACCATTGTCCGATTCCCGGTCCCAGCAAAGGATAGGCCAGGAGTATGTCGGTCCCGCCGGCAGCTGCAACCATGGCAACTTCAGAGATTGTGGCACATTTAAAGCTTTGAATGCCCTGGCGAAGCTGAAGCCCGATCACTTCTGCAATCTTGTGGGTTTTTACATGGGGCCGTAGCCGCTTTGCATCTCCGGCCATTTGAATCATCCTGCGGATATTCTCTTCAATACGGTCGGGGAAGAGAAGAACACAGGGGCTTGCTAAAGATTCTTCATTGACTGGCTTATACCACATATGTTCTTCTTCTGATACTAGCCATGCAACTCAAAAATTGCCTCGATCTCAACGGCGATATTTCCGGGAAGTGTCATGCCCACCGCGCTCCGGGCAGCCTTGCCATTCTCTTCGCCAAAGACATCCACCATCAGCTGACTGAATCCATTGATGGTTTGGGGGTGCTGTTCAAATTCGGGATAACAGTTGACCATTCCAAGCACTTTGATAAGGCGCTTGATTTTCCCCAGGTCTCCTATCTGAGACTTGATTGTGGAAAGCATGGTCAGACCCACCTGTCGTGCTGCCACCTGTCCTTCTTCAAGACTCAGGTCTTTGCCCACTTTTCCCCTGATCAGCTCCCCGTTGCTCTGAAGGGGACCCTGTCCGGAGACATAGAGCTTTTTGCCATCAATAACAACAGGATAATAAATCCCCATTGCCGGGGGGGCTGGTGGAAGTTCAAGTCCCAGCGCTTTGATTTTTTCTTCTACTTGGTTCATCTTACAGTATCTTGGTTAGCACGAAAGACTAAAGGTAGCTAATTTTCTTCCATGGATCGGCCCGCTTATTGACGGGCGGCCAGTTTAAATTTGTCAACTGCACATTTATTCTTAATTTGGAGTTCCCCGATGAATATGAATGACCCATGAAGATTGACTATGATTTAAATCCCGGACTCTTATTATCAAAACTTCAAAGATTCTGGTCCCTTTCCGGGAAGAAAATCAAAGGGATAGAGAAGGAATATGATGACCGCCAGGGTTCCCCTGTTTTCACCGTAAATGGAAAGTACTCCACCAGGGGCTGGACAGAATGGACCCAGGGATTCCAGTATGGCTCGGCCCTGTTGCAGTTCGATGCCTCCGGAGATGAATATTTCCTGGATTATGGCAGGGAGCATACCCGGAAATTCATGGCCCCCCACCTGAGTCATTCCGGCGTGCATGATCATGGATTTAACAATGTGAGCACCTACGGCAATTTGCTCAGGTTGATGAGGGAAGCAAAAATCCCCATGGACCTTTGGGAGAAGGAAAGTTACGAGCAGGCCCTTAAAGTCAGCGGAGCAGTTCAGGCCATGCGCTGGACCAGGACGAGAACAGGCGGATTTATATACTCTTTTAACGGTCCGCATTCCCTGTTTGTGGATACCATTCGTACCATACGGGTATTAATGCTCAGTCACCTGCTCGGACATGTGTACCAGGGGGAAGGAGATGTAAAAATTGACCTGTTTGGAAGAGCCATTCAGCATGCCAGGGCCACGGCAGATTATTCTGTTTATTACGGCAGGGGCAGGGATGCCTATGATGTCAGGGGAAGGTGCGCCCATGAAAGTATCTTCAATGTGAATGATGGGAACTATCGATGTCCCAATGCCCAGCAGGGATTCAGTGGCTATACCACCTGGACCCGTGGACTGGCCTGGGCCATGTGCGGCTTCGCTGAAGAATTGGAACTCATTGAATTGCTGCCCGAAGCAGCACTGGAGGTAAATGGAGGCAGGGGAGAAACAGAAGGCTTTATGCTTGAAGCAGCAATGGCCACCTGCGACTTTTTTATTCAGAATACGCCCCTGGACGGGGTCCCTTACTGGGATACGGGAGCGCCCAACATGCATAAGATTGAAAAGTACCTGGAAAAAAATGCCGATCCTTTCAATAAATATGAACCGGTGGATAGCTCCGCTGCAGCCATCGGAGCCCAGGGCCTGATGCGCCTGGGCAGGTACCTGGAAAAGAAAAATCCGGAACTATCCGGCAAGTACTGGCAGGCAGGATTAACCGTAATGCAAACCCTGCTGGACGAGCCCTATCTGAGCACCGAGGAAGCCCACCAGGGCATCCTGCTGCATAGCATCTATCACGAACCAAATGCCTGGGATTATAAGCGGGACAAGGAGCTTGTGGCTCACGGCGAATCCAGCATGTGGGGCGATTACCACATGAGGGAGGCTGCCCTCTACCTGAGCCGGATAGCCAGGGGCGAAAAATACTATACCTTTTTTGGATGCATTGATCCTTCTAAGATGAAATAAAACAAAATGGGATCGGAAATTAAGGACCTGCAAAGACTGTGTATTCACACCATTACGACCAAACCACTGGGATTTGAAGTGGCCTGTGCAAAATACGCGGCCCTTGGGGTGAAAGGAATCAGCATCTGGAGAGATGCGGTGGCCGGTCTGCCTCCCCGTACGGTGATCAACTGTTTGAAAAACAGCGATCTAAGTGCTGTATCCTATGTAAGGGGAGGTTTCTTCCCTGCCTTGGATGCTGATAAAAGGGCAGCAGCCATTGAGGATAATCTCCTGATGCTGCAGGAGGCTGCTGAAATGGAAATCCCAATGCTGGTGCTGGTTTGCGGGGCAGAACCGGGTCAGTCCCTGGAGACCTCAAGAGAGCAGATCAAAGCCGGGATTGAAGCCCTGCTTCCCAGGGCCCGGGAGCTCCAGGTGAAGCTGGCCATTGAACCCCTGCACCCCATGTATGCCGATACCCGTTCTGCCATTACTTCCTTGAAGCAGGCCAATGATCTGACCGAGTATTTTCAGGATGAATACCTGGGCGTCGCTGTGGATGTATACCACCTCTGGTTTGATGCGGATCTGGAGCAGCAAATTCGCAGATGTGGTAAGAACCGGAAGCTCTTTGCCTATCATATCTGCGATTGGAAAGTGCCCACTTCGGATATGCTAAATGACCGGGGACTGATGGGCGAGGGTTGTATTCCTCTGTCTCAGATCAGGACCTGGGTGGAAGATACTGGTTTTACCGGCTTTCACGAGGTGGAGATTTTTTCGACCAGGTTCTGGGAAAGTGATCAGGATCAGTTTCTTGAAAAGATAGTGAAAGCATATCTCGAATACAGTTAAACCGTACAATATGAAGATACACAGAGTAGGAATTATAATGAACGGAGTCACCGGGAGGATGGGCAAGAACCAGCACCTCATGCGCTCCATTGTTGAAATTATAAGGCAAGGGGGAGTAAGGATCTCTGATAATGAAACCATTATGCCGGATCCTATACTGGTGGGAAGAAATGAAGCCAGACTGAAAGCTCTGAGCGAATTATCGGGAGTTGAAAATTATACGACCGATCTGGACAGTATAATAAGTGATCCTGCTTACGAGATCTATTTTGATGCCCAGACCACCGGCAGAAGGGCAGAGGCTGTAAAGCTGGCAGCCTCCAATGGGAAACATGTATACTGCGAAAAACCCACTGCTTCTGATTTCGGTACGGCCATGGATCTGTATGATTTTTGTGAAAAGGCCGGTGTGAAACATGGGGTGGTTCAGGATAAATTGTGGCTGCCGGGAATGCTGAAGTTAAAACGATTGATGGAGAAGGATTTCTTTGGTGAGATTCTGTCTGTTCGGGGTGAATTTGGATACTGGGTTTTTGAAGGCCATACGGTTCCAGCTCAAAGGCCCTCCTGGAACTACCGGAAAGAAGACCATGGTGGAATCATCGTAGATATGTTATGTCACTGGCGCTATGTCCTGGATAATATCTTTGGAAAAGTGCAGGCCCTGTCCTGTCTGGGGGCCACTCATATCAAGGAGCGGGTGGACGAGCAGGGCAAGCCCTATGCGTGTACAGCCGATGATGCAGCCTATGCCACCTTTAAACTGGAGGGGGGAATTGTGGCCCATTTCAATTCTTCCTGGTGCGTACGGGTGAGGCGGGACGATTTGCTGACCATTCAGGTAGATGGTACGCTGGGCTCGGCAGTGGCCGGATTGCGGGAATGTTATACCCAGCACTATGGAAATACACCCAAACCTGTCTGGAATCCCGACATAGATCAAAGCATACCGTTCTATGAGGGCTGGTCAAAAGTACCCGAACAGGAAGTCTTTGAAAACGCCTTTAAGGTCCAATGGGAACTGTTCCTGAAGCATGTGGTAAATGATGAACCCTTCCCCTGGAATCTGAAAGAAGGGGCCAAAGGAGTACAGCTTGCAGAAAAGGGCCTTGAAAGCTGGTCCAAAAAAGCATGGGTGGATATACCGGAGATCTAATGGATAAGGCAAAAATGAACCAAGTCGCACTAATTACCGGAGGATCAAGAGGCATTGGCCTGGGCATAGCCATGGAGTTGGCCGCAGAAGGAATTAGCCTGGCAATCAATGGAGTCCGGGAGGAAGGACAGGTGAGTGAAGTCCTGAATAAACTCAGGGCTATGGATGTGGATGTCATCTATTGCCAGGGTGATATTGGCAAGAAATCCGACCGGGATTCCATCCTGAAGAAGATCCGGAAGGAATTCGGTCGGCTCAATTTTCTGATTAATAATGCCGGGGTGGCCCCGAAGCAAAGAAAAGATCTTCTGGAAGCCAGCGAAGAGAGCTTTGAATATGTCATGCGTACCAATCTTCAGGGACCCTATTTCCTGACACAGGAGGCAGCCAGGTGGCTGGTGGAGCAGAAAACAGAAGATGAAAGTTTTTTTGGTGCAATCATTAATATCAGCTCCGTATCAGCCACGATGGCCTCGGTAAACCGTGGGGAATACTGTGTCAGTAAAGCAGGAATGGCTATGATGACCAGCCTGTTTGCCACCCGGCTGGGAGAATTCGATATTCCGGTGTACGAAGTGCGGCCCGGGGTAATTGAGACTGATATGACCGCCGCAGTAAAAGAGAAGTATGACAAGTTGTTCAGGGAAGGTCTGGCTGCTCAGGCACGCTGGGGTCAACCCTCCGATGTTGGAAAAATCGTTCTGGCCATGGTTAAGGGATTGTTGCCCTACTCCACTGGCGAGGTGATTATGGCCGATGGCGGACTAAGCATATCCCGATTATGAAGAAAAGTAAAAAGATCTGGACCCTGTGCGGTGTCCTTGTGATTGTCCTGATGGTGCTGGGCTACACTCCTTTGATGATCCCCAAGGGCGTCTACAAACCCATGATCATGGGGATCCCTTATTCCCTGTGGACTAGTTTTTTGGTAACAGCTGTACTGGTGGCTCTGACCTATATTGGATCGAAAGCACACCCGGGCAGCGATGAAGGAGAGGAGGAGCTATGAAAACCTGGATCTATATTTTCTTTGGGATCTTTTTTATTCTCCTTGCCTATGCCTCCTGGAAATCTTATCGGCGCAACAGATCCGCCGAAGAATTCATGCTGGCCGGAAAAAGCATCGGACCCATCCTGGGTTTCCTCACCTTCTCGGCAGCATTATTCAGCGCTTTTACCTTTATGGGCATGCCGGATTTCTTTCGGAATCATGGCATTGGAGCATGGACCTTCCTGGCCTTTTCAGATGGGGTCATGGTCTTTTTCATACTCTGGTTTGGATACCTGCTCAGGAAAAAAGCCAAAGAGCATAATTTCCAGGGAGTGGCCGGACTGATGGTTTCATCCTATGGAACCAGATGGGCAGGAGTGGCCATGTTTACCAGCGCTTTTATATTCCTTATTCCCTACGTGGCCATACAAATCCGGGGCATCTCCATATTTCTGGAGGCTGCTTTTCCGGGCATGTTGCCTTCCTGGGCCTGGGCTTTGATCATGGTGGTCATGATGCTTGTGTATGCCGAGATCGGCGGACTGAAGGCCATCGTATACAGCGATGCCATACAGGGGCTTATCCTGCTCATGGTCATCTGGTTGATAGGAGGAACCTGTATAGCGGCATTTGGAAACGTCCCCGACCTGTTTAAAGCCGTGGAAGAAGTAAACGCTGAATTACTGTCCACACCGGGTCCCAAAGGTTTGTTTTCCTGGCAATTCCTGCTGGGATCTATGATTGCCGTGGTGATGATTCCGGTCACTCAACCGCAACTGACCACCCGGCTGGTGGTTGTAAAGGATCTGGCATCCATGAAAAAGATGGCTTATGCAGTGGGCATTTTTGCCATTCTGGTCATTACTCCCACCATATTTATTGGCATGTACGGAGCAGTCAGGTACCCGGGTGTCCCGGCTTCTGAGTTTCTTTCCCAGGCTTTATTATTTGACCAGGCTGCTCCGGTGGCTGCTCTGGCCATTGTAGGTTTGTTTGCTGCCTGTCTTTCAACAACCAATGCCCAGATATTTGCACTTGGAAATGAGTTGCGATCCCTGTTAAAAGGAGAGGAAAAGAGGGCCATGCGCATTACCCGCATATCCCTGTTCTTTTTTGCGGCAGTGGTGATGGTGTTCTCCACGCTAATGAGTGATGAACTGGCCCTGCTGGCCAGGGTCAGTTTTACCGGTACGGCCATGATGGCTCCCATTGTTCTTATGGCAGTGATAATGAAAAGCCGGCCCCCGAGGGTGGTTATCCTGGTTTCCTTCCTGGCTTTTATTACTTATTTGCTTTCACTGGCTGCTGTGATCCCCGATCACGTGGGTGCATTGCGCCTGGATCTTGCGCTCTACCTCTTTCTGCTGATCTCGGTCCTGGCTATCGTGGCGATCAGGAAAATCAAGGACTGATTAATGGCTGTTGTTTAGCTCATAATCATCCATGTTACTGAAGGCATAACTATAGCTGTTGGGTACGATGGCGTTGTAATCGTCAATGCTGGCGCCTGACAGGCATGCATCAATGATGCGCTTACCTGTCTGAAGCAGGTTTCCATTCAGATATTTCTGCAGTTCCTGCCTGAAAAAATCCTCCAGCAATTGGGCCCCGGCATCATAGCCATCGGTGCCCACTTCTGTCTGGTTGTATACTTTAAGGAACCTGGATGGAATCTTGGAGCCCTCGATGGTCAGGTAATTCAATTCGTAGCCCAGCAGGGAGCATCGGGCAGGCTGGAACTGGTCCGATCTTAGTTTTGCAACACCCCGCCTGGTCAGGTATTCCCGCATGAGGAGCTGTGGCCTGAACCCTACTTTCCAGACCCCGATATGCTGATTGGGTACCAGTGTATAATTGGTTCTGGGGGTCTCAATAATTTGTTTCAGCAACATGTTGGCATGGTCAATTTTTTGTCCGGTGGCAAAGGGCCAGTAAGACCCAACCCCTTCGCTGCCCATGGTTCCACCTGCCGTGATACTTGGATTATTGAACCCGCGGGGTGAAACCAGTCTCCAGAGCCATGCCAGGGTGGGAGGCAGGATATGGAATAGTCCCAGGATTCCGTAGTTGGGCTCTTCCCTTGAACAGACCGGGGTGCGAAGTCCAAAGCTCCGTACATCGATCGATACGGCTTTGTCGATCACATTTTCGACCGAGTTCCTTGGCAGAACGACACGTGGATTGGGGCACCTTTTTCCCGGTTCATCCTCAATATGATCCCAGATCAGAGCAGTGGATTGGGGAGTGGTATTAATATTCAGAAAAAGAAGCGGGCAACAGGCACTGATGGTGGCCTTTTCAAGACTTGGATCATCACCATACTGGTTCACGCTATCCACTCGGACAAACCAGGCATTTTCAGCATCAACAATCCGTAGCTTTCCATCTTTGCGCTGTACTGAAGGATGGCAAAATGCCATATCATCAGCCACGGGGTTGAAGAGGCAGAACCGGGGGATGGTAATATAGCGTTCCTCTCCGTTGATCAGGTTTGTTCCCAGGGATACACGTCCGTCAGGTTCCCGGACAATATGCTGGTGCATCTCACTCTTTCCTCCACCACTGGCTCCTTCATGCATAAAAGTGGTTATGTTGTCGTAAGGACTAATGGATTGAACTGCCGAACAGTGGGCTGTAATCCACCCTTCTTTTTCGCCCTGGGTAAGGATCACCCCATAGAGTCCTTTTTTTGCACTGGGGCCCGGGTAGAGGTTGTAGGCATAGAGCTCATGCACTTCACCGGTCCGGTTATGCACGACCACCTGCTTGCCATCGAAATGACTATGTCTGAAAACGGGGGCTACGAGGATGAAAGATTGTATTTTTGCTCCTTCTTTTAAATGATCCACAGGAACAATCTCCTGGAGCATGGATAGTCCCATTGCAAAGAATGCAGCATTGGACGGAACCACAGCAACACCCAGCGAACCTATGCCCGCTCTTCCGGCAAAGTAGAAGAAAATGGATAAGTCCTGGTTTTTCATCCATTCAAAGGTCTCTTCCTGCAGGCTTGAAAACTCGTAGCCGTATTTATCTGAGAATCGTTGCTTATCACTGGGCAGGTCGTCTGCGATCACCATGGTATCGGGATCTCGCCTGCGCATGTAAGCTTCGGTGTAGTTGGCAGAGATTCCATTTCTGACCCGGTGTACAATGGCTTCAGTATACTTTCCTTTTCCAGGAATATCATAGCTAACCTCAAATTCGTCATTCTCATTCCCCCCGGTGGCTGCTATGGCCAGGTCCTGAGTTGTATCAAATACTGAAAGTTTCTTGCAAGCTTTCAGCAGGGAGTTGATATTTTCAGGCAGAATGATACTTTTTGCTTCTAAAGCTTTGTTCAGGTCTTCCATTCGTCACAATTTCCCGCAAAATTAGCATAAATAGTGATAAATCGTTATTAATAATTTGACAAGGACTGCATTTTGATAATTCATGGATCGCAGGTTTTGTATGATTAATCTAAAAAAATAGACTTTTCGTCTAAATTGTTCGAAAAGTCTATTTGATAAGTTGTATGCTATGGTTACATTTAGCTTTCAAATTTTAAAAACCCTCTCTATGAAGAACAAATTTTTGAGTTTCTCCCTGTTGTCTTTTCTATTAATAGCCCTTATCTCCTGTGATGAAAGTACATCGACCCTGGGAGGTGACCAGTCAGAATTTGGTGAAATTGGCGTTACTGCAACGAGTCCCAATCTGCCTGCAATTTTACAGGGCGGAACGGCCGAAATTACCGATCTTGAGGATGGTGTTTCTGTTCTTTCCCTATCAATTGATTTTTCGGATAGTGAAATTGAGACCATTCAGCAAAGGCTCCCCGGTTTTGACGGCAGATCTGATTTTGATGCAAAATTTCGCGTCACCACAAAAGGAGTCCAGAGTGTCTATGATGATGGAACCAGCTTTACCCTGGTCAAATATGATGCAGAGGTAGGCGATAAATATACCCTGAAGAGAGATGGTCAGAACCTGGTCAGGGAAGTAACACAGAAGTCCTCGGAGGATGATTATTACTGGAACGGATGGCTGTTGAAGACAATCACTGTAAAGGAGACCGGACGCGCAGTCCCGGGCCTTTCCGAGACAGAGCTGGTATTCAATCATAAGTTTGGATTGGTCGGCTATACCCTGAGGTTTGAGGATGGTTCCTCAGAAGCTATTCCCGTTATTCTGCAGAACTGATCATCCGGCTTCCCTTATTATCAAAGTGGTGGAAGATTCCAGGCCTGCTTCTCAGTGTACTTGGCCTGTTTCTGCTCTATGCTTATTTCACGGGCCATAAACCTTCCTGGCTGGTAACCAAGGTATTTGCAGTGGCAAGTTTTTATGGGGAGCGGAGCTACTTCTCGGTAATTCAGACCAATATCATCGACGAAATGGGATCTGTATTTACAATTCTGGGTTTGTTGATCCTGTTTTTTTCAGAGGAGTTTCATGAAGATACCCGGATCAATAATCCACTCCGGATAAAGGCTATTGTTCATTCCATATGGATTGTTTCGCTTCTGTGGATTGCCATCTTCCTGCTTATATATGGCTTCGCCATCTTTTTTGTGTCCACCACCATCTTTGCTCTGTTTCTGCTTTGCTGTAATGTTCATTTCTATGTCCAGCTCCTGATTATTCGAAGAAAGAAATAAGTTAGCCTTGAAACTCTTTTTGCGGATATTGGTATTGGCTCTGCTATTGAATGTCACTTTCATAGGGATCTCTTACTTTCTTCCCGGGCGAATAGGATTTGTGGACAGCTACAGTTTATTTATAGAGAAAGGAGTGATTGAATTTATGGAGCGGAGGGGCAAAGCATCTGCATCCCGGGGAGGTCGGGAAGATCCTTTTACTGCCGATGCCCTTTCCTTTGAGGAAATACGTCCCTATCTGGATGAAATGAAGCCTGGTACCCTGTTCTTTTCAGACCATGGAAGAGATGTAAGTGCAAGATTTATCGAGGGGAACTGGAAGCACTGTGGCATTTATCTGGGAAGCATGAATCAGATGCAGCAGTACTGGGGAAAGGACCATGAGCTTGTTCTGTTGCTGCGGGAGTATTTTTCTTCGGAAGAGGACTACCTGATTTTTGATAGTTCCTATGATTATGGAGTGGCCATTCACAGCATCAAAGAATTGGCCGACCTGAGTGAGCAATCTACGCTGAGAACCTTGCTTCTTGTTGAAACTAAGCTTGGAAAAGAGGAGTGGAGCCGATGTCTTCTGAGGGGCATGGAGCAGCTGGGTAAAGAGTACGATTACTTCTTTGTTCTTGAAAACGATGATGCACTCTATTGCTCGGAGTTTATGTATTTAATTCTACAAATGGATAGATGCAATGTGACCCCGTCCAGAAAGATACTGGGAAGAGAATTCCTTCTTCCATCCGATCTGCTACAATCCATCGGGAAGTCATGGGGGACAGGAGGGGATTATACTTATAAAGGAACCCTTTCAAAGAAGGAAGGTCGGCTTAACTACGATCTGACTCAATAGTCCTTCTCATCCTTTTTGAGAAAAGCAGGACCGAAAGGGCCCCCAGCAGGGCCAGAAACATATCTGACTGGGCATCCCAGATATATCCCTGCATTCCCAGGAAATTATCCGTAAGCTCCGGACCGAGAACAACAGAAAGCCATTCAATCATCTCATAAATGGCAGCAACAGTCATGGCCACACAGAATGAAAAGAAATTGATCCATCCGGGGTTGCGGATGATCTGCTTGCGTATGATTATCTCCATGCTTATAAGAACAACAACCACACCCTGAACAAAGTGTCCGATTTTATCATAGTTATTCCGGTCTGAATTGAACTTCACCTTGATTAGATCGAAGAGAGGCACCTCGCTGTAGGAGTAATGTGCACCGATGGTCATGAGGCAGGCTCCAATAAAACACCAGAAATAGGTCGTTGATGTGAATGCCTGCCTGGAGTAAAACAGGACACAAAGCCCGATTCCGATAATTGCCGGGGCTGCCTCAAGGAACCACAGCCGGTAATCCAGGGGGCCGATGGCCGACCAGATTAGCAGAAATACATACAGGACAAGCAGGGAGATCAGGAAATGGGATCGTTCTATTCTTCTCACTTATGCTACTCAGCTTATGATTATGGATTGGCAGCGGTTGGCAATTCTACCCTGTTGAAAACTTCTCCGTCCATTCTTCTCAGCCAGGTGGTGAAGGTCTTTTTCCCTGTTTCCATCTGGATAAGCCGGGCTCCGTTCAGGGGACGGGATCCATAGCTGTTGCCACCTGAGAAATATCCATAACACAGGGCAATGTTATGAAGCTGGGCCACATAATTATTCACATGATCATGCCCGACAAAAGTTCCCAGTACATTCCTCTGGAGAACCATCTCTGCGAACATGCCGGTGTTGATTTTTGGTGAGCACTCTTTTTCCTTTCTTTTGCCAAGCTTAAAATCTCCATGATCAAAAGCCTGGGCATATTCGTGAAGGGGGATGTGGAAGAATAAAAGGGCCTGGATCTCAGGGTTTTTACTGAGCCACTTTTCATTGTTTTCAGTGAACCATCTGATCTGAGACTGGTCAAACCAACCATAGCCTTCCACGCCCTGGTCCTTTGCCAGGGAATAGGATCTGGAGTCCATGCAATAGATCAGTTTTTCGGCTACTCCTTTTTCATTGTAGAGGGGCAGGATATGGTTCCCAATCCCTTTGACCTGCATACCTCCCTGGTCGGATATAAGGCAGTAGGGCCGTTCTGAAAGGTAGCTCAATAGTTCTTCCCTGGAGGCCTCAGCTTCATCCTCATGGTTGCCAAAGGTGACCGTATAGGGGGTTTTATAGCTGATTAAGAGATCGCTTAATACTTCCCAGCTCTTCATAGTTGGTTTCCCGGTTACAATATCACCGGTTAAAATGACCAGATCCACTCCTTCGTTTTCCAGGACCTCCTTCATATTGTCCAGAACTTCCTGTGAGTTTTCACCTCCAAGGTAAAAGTGCGTATCTGTGAATTGCGCAATTGTAAATGTTCCATCCTCCCTGAATTGGAGTTTGCTTTCCTGGGCCGCCAGCTCCAGGGTGGAAGAAAACAGCATTAATGAGGCAATAATTAAATTGAGCCTGAGGTAATATTTCATGTGGCAGGTAAGATTATTTGATATTTCGGATTTTCATGGAAAGCACTTCCCCGGTTTCTGCATCGAGTTTAAAAATCTTGTACAGAAGCGACTTTCCCACCAGCATGGAACTGGCAACTGAACTGGATACACCCTCATAGCTCAGGGTGATGAGCCAGCTGGCTTTGTCTTCGCTTAATTCCACTTCTTCCAGTTGCACCTGTTCAGCCTCAGGGAAAAAGGATACCAGGTGAGCTTTGGCTTTTTCAGTGGCCTCTTTAACATCAATCATAAGCTAAAGATAGGGAAAAGTGCTTTGCTTACCAGTTGCAGCTGGTGATAAAATTTATATTGGGACTGAAGCCCATTATTACAGTAACATCTTCAGGTGGGAAGGGGAGGGTCCAGACACATACTTCAGTGAGCATGGGCATGTTGTCGACCCCTATTACGGTCAGCGCAGGAAGCATCGATATATCCAGCCTGCTCAGCTGGTTGCCACAGGAGACCATTTTTGTCAAGCCTGTGTTGGCCGACAGGTCCAGGCTTGATAGGAGGTTGTTTTTGCAACTCAGTTTAATCAGGGAAGGATTGGAAGAGGTGTTAAGTTCCCTCAGCTGGTTGCGGTCACAGATTAGTTCCTCAAGCTCCGGGTTTCCGGAGATATCCAGTGAGCCAAGTTCACAATGGGTACACTCCAGATACCTTAAGGCACCGTTTCCTGAGAGGTCTATGCCTGAAAGCGGATTCAGGGTAATGGTCAGGGAATCGAGCCTTGTAAAGGCTTCCAGTCCAGTCAGGTCATTGATGCCTGAAGGGGGGATTGTTATGGTGCTGACCGCTTCAGCTTCCTCCTGACTGATCTGACCGTCATTATTGGTATCGACGCCCAGGTCAATCAATACCTGCAGGAAAGCCTTATCGGGAATCTCCACAAGGATTTCCGGCGGGGCTTCTTCACAGCTGATGAGTAAGCCTGTGAAAAGGAAAGTCAAACATAGTAATCTGTAAAACTGGTGCATATCAATCGCCATTCAATCCGGATTTGCAATAAAAGGAAAGGGGAATCAGTCTCCCGGTGTTCCCAGTCAGACCGGATCCCCCGTCCGGATTTCAAAATACCTTATAGAACTAGTAATCCTCTCCCTTCAGCTTCATATAAGACTGCGGATGGAGGCAGGCCGGGCAGTTTTCCAGTGCTTTGGCTGACTCATAAATATAGCCGCAGTTCATGCATTCCCACCAGACCTTACCGTCTTTAATAAAGACTCTGTCCTCCGATACATTCTGGAGCAGCTTCAGGTAGCGCTTCTCATGCTCTGCTTCTACTTTGGCAATCATTTTAAATGCAGAGGCGACCTTGGGGAAGCCCTCCTCTTTTGCGATCTCCGCAAAGGTTGGATAGAGGTCGGTCCATTCTTCATTCTCACCTTCAGCAGCGGCTTTCAGGTTCTCGGCGGTGGTTCCTACCTTGCCGGCAGGATAGCTGGCAGTAATCTCCACCATGCCACCTTCCAGGAAGTTGAAAAAGCGCTTGGCATGGGATTGTTCCTCTTTTGCAGTTTGCATAAAAATGGCCGAAATTTGCTCAAATCCTTCTTTCTTGGCCTGCTTGGCAAAAAATTCATAGCGATTCTTGGCCTGTGATTCGCCGGCAAAGGCTTTAAGCAAATTCTGTTCAGTTCTTGTTCCTTTCAATGAGTTTTCCATAATTAAGTGGTTTATAGTTTAATAAATTCAGATTTTTCTTCTCCGCAAACCGGGCATACCCAATCGTCCGGCAGATCGGCAAATTTTACCTCCTCTTTCTCATCGTCATATACATATCCGCAGGCAGGGCATTCATACTTTGCATATGCCTCTGCTTTAGTGGTTTTATCCAGTTTAGATTTGTCAACATAGGTCGGGGCATTTTTTGGCGCCACGCCCTTTTTTACTTTTCTGTAATGAAGGTAAGTAAGTGGATCTGCAGCTTCATCCAGTACTTCAGCATGGATCAGTGTACCGATGAACATCAGGTGGGTACCCACATCAATGGTCTCATCCACTTTGAATTCCAGGAAAGCGATGGCATCATTCAGGACAATGGGTACGCCGGTTTCTCCATACCGGACATCCATTGTACCGAGTTTATCTGCATCCTTCCCGCTTTTATAGCCAAAGGTGCCTATGGTCCCGGCTCCAGCATCCAGGTGGAGAACTGATACTGAAAACACTCCGGAATCCTGTATTAAACCGGCAGTATAATTGTCCTTGTTGCAGCAGGTGGCAAAGCGGGGGGGATCGGAAGTGACCTGGAATACGGTGTTGGAGATATAGCCGTTTCCCTTTTCCTTTGACCCTGAACAAACGATGTAGAGTCCGTAGGAAACCTTAAATAATGCTTCATAATTGATCATACCCCTAAAGTTAGGGTTTAGATGATCAATCTCAACCAGTCGGTGTTGATTTTAACTTAGACCAGATTTAGATAAGCTCATACGCAACCCGCAGGCAACTAAGAGTAAGGCAACCAGGTAATAAGGGATGGTTAATAAGGGATAGTAGATGTTCATGATTAATTCGGCAGTCAGCCAAAACAGCAATACACCACCCTGGAACATAACCATATATGCCTGTCGGGCATGTTTCTTTATCACCAGAATGGCAAAGAGCAGGCTCAGGATCCCGTTGAAAAATCCAAGCAGAATGGCAGGGATCAAAAAACTGTTAAAGGGCGTATGATTTAGCAATTCCAAAGGCAGGCCCATATTATCCCCTAAGGGGTCCATAATCATGAATATGGCTGCCGGGAGGGCGGAGAGGCCAAGGAAAAAGAGCAGGACCAGGGCAGAGGTCCTGGCTCTTTTGTAATTCTTATTGAAATTAGAGCTCATACCAGAAAGCATCCCTCAGAACTTCCAGACTTTTGGGAACCGCCTCCATGGGATCGGCTTTTCCTTCCATTTCCAGGGAAATATAACCCTTGTAGTCATTCTTGCGCATGATCTCTCCAATTCGGGGATAGTCCAGGTCCAGGCTATACCATTTTCCGCCACCGTAATAGGTCTTGGCCTGCATCAGGCAGGTGTCAGGGGCCAGTTGTTCCAGCCTGTCGTAGGGATCTTCCAGGAAGTTCCCGGTATCCAGGGTGACTTTCAGCCAGGGGGAATCAACGGCATCCACGATCCGCTTTACTCCCTCTACGGTAAGTCCAAGTCCCCAGTGGTTTTCGAGCCCCAGTACCACGCCGCATTTTTCAGCAGTAGGCATGACCTTCTGCAGGGAATCAATAACCCACTTGAAACCATCCTCATCGGTATAACCTTCCAGGGTTGGTTCAATGCCCCGGTTCTCCATCAGGTGGTCAAAGTCTCTGCTGGTTCCCCAGCGACCGGTATTGATACGCATGGTGGGTATGCCCAGCTGGTAGGCCAGTTCAATCTGGTGAATGGTCAGGTCTATGTTTTCCTGCCGCTTTCCTGCATCCGGATACACAAATCCCTGGTGGGTGGAAAAACCCATCAGGTCGAGTCCGCTAAGGAAGGCTCTTTTTTTCAGGCTGTTCAGGTAGGGAATCTCTTCCGAAGCCAATTGCACCAGCAGCAGCTCCACACCATCAAAACCCATGGCCGCTGCATGGTCGATAATCTCTTCAAGGGGTGGTTCACCCTTGGGCTTATTAAACTGCCAGAAAGAGTAGGTGCTTACTCCAATGGGATTGTGCCTGATATTAAGCTTTGACTCTTCAGCAGGCGAAGATGACTCGCCTGTGGTGCATCCGGCAAGTGCAGTCCCAGCTGCAGCAAGGGCGCCTGCCTGTAAGAAGTTACGTCTGTTAATCATGTTCGATTGTTAGTTGGTTTATTAATGCTGAAATTTCATTTATATGTAGCTTAAAATGCCGGGGATAATCGCTTATCATTTCCCGGAGGGTAATTTTTTCATTAAGAGCAGAGGTCCATTGCTGATCCAGTCTGGATTCGTCTACCTGTCCGATCAGATGGACCATGTGACGATTCACCGCCGCCCATAGCCTGACCAGTTCGGTCCAGTCTTCCTCCTGGTAGTTCTGAATGGCGATCCATCGGTCGTTGTTGCCCAGGTTGGCATAATCGGGATAGACCACAGGGCTTGGCTGGTAATGCATATGAATCACACGGTGAGTGTTGTTTGTGGCTGAATCCACCATATGTCCGAGGATCTGCCTGATGCTTCTGTTCTGACTGTTAAACCTGGTGGTGACCGTTTGCTCAGGAAGATTCTCCAGCCTGATCTCCCATTCAGCGATCAAGGTGGTGAGTTCATCAGCTATTTTTTTGAAGGATGGAATCATATTCTTCGTACCCTGGGTTCCAGATCGGTAAGTTCGGCAATTCGTACCGGTTGACCCGATTCAATGCTTTTTCGGGCTGCAATGCCTATCAGAATAGACATGGCTCCGTCTCTGACACCTGCCGGCCGCTGAAAGGGATCTTCTTTTCCCGGGGTCTCAAATATTTGTTTGTGCAGCAACCTGTCTCCACCACCATGACCTCCCTTGTCATAATCCACATGGTGCACCTTAAAGTCCTCCCAAAGCCTTTGAACAATCACCGGATCGCGGTGCAGGTTTTCTTCATCCTGCGACATCTCCAGTTCATGCATGTCGGACTGACTGATGTTTTCGCTGTTCATAAAGGGAATATCGAGCCAGGCATCGATGCGGCCATTGGTTCCATTAAAGGCGATTTTCCAACCCTCGTAAGGGGAATAGGTGGTCAGGGAGTAATTCACATAAGTGTTGTCGCGGTATTTGATCTGGGCCGACATTTTATCGTAGATATTGATCTCATCCCTGAAGAGGCAGTTGTCGCGTATGTAACCGTCATACTGCTCATTTTTCACATAAAGGTCCATGGAACGCTTGTCCCTGGTAATGTCCCAGTAGAACTTACACTCTGACTTATGCGAACAGGTACGGCATTTATCTCCCCTGAAAGGTCCGTTGGAGCCATAGTGCTCCAGATCGCCGTAGGCAAATACCTCGGCCGGATCGCTGTCAAGCCACCAGTTCAGGAGGTCGAAATGATGCGTGGCTTTATGTACCCATAGAGTGCCCCCGGCCTGCCTGAGTCCATGCCATCTCCTGAAGTAGGAGGCTCCGTGATAGGTGTTCAGATACCAGTGAAAATCCACAGAAGTGACTTTTCCTATGGCTCCTGATTGCAGCAACTCTTTGATCTTTGTGGGATATGGGCTCCAGCGGTAGTTAAAACCCACGATCAGTTTCCTTTTGGAACGGCGTTCAGCATCAAGAATGGCCTGACATTTATCCTCGTCTGTGGTCAGCGGTTTTTCCGTGAGTACATCACAGCCCAGATCCAGTCCCTTGATAATGAATTCGTGGTGGGTGGAATCTTTGGTGGTCACAATCACCAAATCGGGTTTGGTCTCTGTGACCATAAGTTCGAAATCTGAATAAGTGGGGCAGCTTACGCCCATGTACCCGCGGGCATACTCAAGCCGGCCGGGATTAATATCACACAATCCAACAAATTCAAGGATTTCAGGAAAATCTTTCACCAGGGTCTTTCCCCAGAATGAAGTCCCGCGGACCCCTGTCCCTACCAGGACAGCTTTAATTTTTTTTCCCTTGGACAGGGCATGTGTGGCAAGCGGACTTGCCATCAGGCTACCACCAATAAATGTACCGGTAGTGCCAATAAATGCACGACGATTCAGCTTAATACTCATTTGGATGGTTTTTTACAATTAAGTAAGTGACTGGCTTACTACTGGTATTCAATAAAATTAAATTTGATCCCCAGGCGCCCTTCCATGATCTCGCCAAGTTCCAGTAATTCCGGATCATCAAACTCAAAGTAAAAATTGACGGCCACTTCTTTGTCTTTGTCCTGAAGAGGCTTGAACAATCTCATGATATCAAAAACACTCTGGACGGAGGCTGTATCCACATATTCCAATTTCAGATCCACGGTTGTCTTATCCTTTGGATCTTCAATATAATTCTCCACCCATTCAACGATTGGTTGAAAAAATTTCCGGGGATCGGACAAAATGGAGTTTCCCGAAAGTTTGAAGTAGCCAGGGGAACATTCTACTTCAAGAGATTTTTTAGTGGGTTCGATACTGATATTTTCCATATAACAATATTAATCCTTTTCAATTTCAATACCAAACACCGTCATAATTTCATGTGCTTTATTGAGGTTTAATTCGGTAAGCAGGTCTTTGTCGTTTTGGAGATTCAAATGTTTAAGTTTCTTTAATACATCTCTCCAGGTAGCCGGATCCTCATTGCACAGGATGGTTAGAAATTTTGCCATATTGGGCTGGGTGTTTTCCGGAATGATGTTTTTGAGCTTTTCGATGATGCCCAGTTCATGTAGGATCACAATCTTCAGATTGATCTCATCAATCTTTCCCGGCATATCCTTATCATCCTCCACGGGTATCTCCAGCTCCACCTGGGCCCGCAGGTATTCCATCAACTTCACATGATAGGTCAGGTCGACCATGTCATTGTATATGGCATAGGATTTAAAAAATGTTGAAGCACTTGCTTTCTTATTGAAGTACTTATAGATGTCTTCCAGTTTAAAATAGTTCACAAACAGGTATTTCCAGTTCTCAGAACGTTTGTCTTCCAGAAGACTCCTGTGCTTATCGATGTACATGGAGGCATTGGAGTAATATGTGGCCAGAAACTGGCTCTTGGCATCCGTATTATCCTCGTTTTCGAATAAGAATCTCTCAATTTTACTGATCTCATTTACCGACTTTCCCCTGGATGAACCATCTACAAGAAAGTCAAATTCACGGATCATTTTATTGATCTTTTCAATATTAGGAAGGTAAATCCTGGTATCATTGAAGGGATCCTGTCTTTCAATGATAATGTTCTGTTTCAGGCACAATTCTTCCAATTCTACCTTTGATAATTTTAATGACTCCTCTCCCATGATCAATTTTATTGGTGCACTGGATGCAATAATCGAAATTAATCTTTTTTATTGTAAAATCAATATGTCCGGGACGTAGAGATGGGGCCATGAACATCAGGAGAAAAAAGTGAAATTCACTCCCCCGTATTTGCGATGCTGCTGGAAACGAGGATGGGCTGTAAAGGAATAATTACCAGGGTGTTCCAGGATAAACAGGCCCTCTTTATTCAGGATGGCCGAATTGAATATAAGTTCGGGAAGCTCTGCCAGGCCCGGGTGATCGAAGGGTGGATCTGCAAAAATCAGGTCAAAGGATTGAACAGGTTTTTTAAGGAACTTGAATGCATCAGCCCGGATTACGGACACCTGGTCCATCTGCAGATCCCTGCAGGTATCCTGTATAAATTTATAATGTCCGGGAGCCATTTCAATGGCCAGGACTGACCTTGCCCCCCTGGAGGCAAATTCATAGGAGATGCTTCCGGTGCCTGAAAACAGGTCAAGAACATCCAGATCTTCCAGATTGTATTGATGGATCAGTATATTAAAAAGGCTCTCCTTGGAAAAATCGGTTGTGGGTCTGGCTTTGAAGTTTCCAGGCGGGCGAATCTGTTTGCCTCTGAATATGCCACTGATTATGCGCACTTGCTGCCTTCTGAAAGGATCATGAAACGAAGAATGTCTTCCCTGGTCAGATGCTCCAGGTAGTAGGGAGTATGGATCACGTTTCTTATATATTTCAGCAGCAGGCCTAAATATTCATGTTCTTCATGTATCACTCCGGAAAGGTATACCGGGACTGTTTCACGGTCCAGATCAAGTTGTTTCATCGTATTAAGAGTGTGATAAATGAACTCTGATGGATCGTTCAGACCGTAGCGATTCAACAAGAGAACCCGGTCTTCGGCAATGACCAGCAGATCCAGTGTGTGAGTTTGCACTTCGGCCATTACAACTCCTCGCTGGTGATCGCTTGCCTTGACCTGGTCGGAGAGAGACAAAAGACATTCAGAGCTATGAAGAATCTTTACATCGCCGGCGAACCTGTTTCCAAGGCCAATAATTTTTTCAGGCACGGCAAAAATCAGATGAAAATCCCGTGTTTTAATGGGTCGGTCAAATACGCGATCCGTTTTGTCCAGGGAGCAGATCTTCTCGAGGATTTCACGGTTCTTATCAACATCCACGTAGGGAGCAGGAAGCAGGGTGGCGGCCATTGAATCTGTGATCAGAACAGTTTCCCCTTCAAAAGACAGAAGGCTTTCCTCATCCAGTATACGGCTGCATTCAGAGATCAGGTCTTCAACGGGAAGAGTGTTCTCAGATGTGTAATGTTTAAGATAAACCGGTGTGAAACTGGCATCTGAGATTAAAACAGAAAATCCATCCGGAGCAAACCGGATGGATTGATGGCCCTTAAGCCGAATATCTTGCGTAATACTATTCGATATTACACTAATTGCCTGCATCAGTGCCAGGGAGCTTACTCCCAGTTGCCTGTGAGGGTTCCTTCCTCCATGGATCCGAATTTTAAGCCTTCAAATCCAACGATCTTCATTCGCTCGTCTTTGTAATTTACAACGAGTTGCATGTCCATTCCGTTAAGCAGGTCGTCATAGAGGCAAAATGTTTCAACCACCTGTACAGTCAGATTCGAACTGGTTAATAGTTCACCTGAGGTCAGTGTAAATTTAACACCATCGCAAAAAGGAACATAGCGCAGGGAGTCTGAAGCGAATCCCTGATGGAACAGTGAATCCAATACGGGAACCTGTATGGGCTCACGGGTGATTACTCCCTCAGCCAGGGCTTTCTCTCTTGCCTTTTCAAAACCCAACTCATCAAGCCACTCTTCGGGGATGTCACCATCTGCTTTTACAACAGTAAATGAAGCCGTGTCAATAAAAGCAATTAAAGTATCAAAACTACCTGTGTATTTCTTGTAAACATCTTTGTAAGCTTTTTGGGCCTCCCTGATGTCGATAAGCCTGTCTATGGTAGCCTGTTCTCTCGTCTCAACCTCACTGTTAAACCTGATTGGTTCCATGATGCTTTCAACGATTAGATACCCTAAAACGATGATAATTAGAACGAACAGAATCTGGATTACTCTTCTCATGGGGTATTCTTTTTACGTTTGCGCACAAATTTAGCAAAAAAAATAAATTATATATTTTTAATTGCGCAATTATTCAAAGGGATGCTGAGAAATTTCATTAGTGACAGATTGTTAGAAAATCTTGATTTCCAACCTACTTTAGGGCAGGAGGATCTGATACGTGAGCTGGGGGGCTTTCTAAGCTCCGAAGATCTGCAGGAAATCATGCTAGTAAAGGGCTATGCCGGTACAGGTAAAACCACACTTGTGAAAAGCCTGGTGAAGACCTTAAGCTCTTTAAAACAGAAGAGTGTCCTTCTTGCTCCCACGGGAAGAGCAGCCAAAGTGCTTACTGCATATTCGGGTCACCCGGCCTGGACCATTCATAAAAAAATCTACAGGCAGAAGTCAGGCAGGGATGGCCTGGGTGAGTTTGTACTTGACAGAAACCTTCATAAAAATACATGTTTCATTGTGGATGAAGCTTCCATGATTGGCGACCGTTCTCCGGATTCTTTTTTTGGATCGGGCGATCTGCTCCGCGACCTGGTGGATTTTGTGGAAGCTGGATCGCGATGCAGACTGGTGCTGGTTGGGGATACTGCACAACTGCCACCGGTAGGTCTGGATATGAGTCCGGCCCTGAACCCTGAGCGCCTGGCGGACTTCGGGTACAGGATCAGGGAGATTGAATTGACCGATGTGGTCAGGCAGGCAGAAGATTCAGGTATTCTGCATAATGCCACCTCCATCCGGAACCTGATCACAGATGGACTGGTGGATTATCCAGGCTTTCATTTTGAGCCTTTCTCAGACATCTCCCTGATCTCCGGGAGTGAACTGCTGGAAACAATTTCTGCCAGCTATGACCGTTATGGAACCTCCGATACCATTGTGGTAACCCGCTCCAATAAAAGAGCCAATAAATTTAATGCGGGCATCAGGAGTCAGATTCTCTGGCGGGAAGAGCAATTGTCTCCGGGAGATCTGCTGATGGTGGTGAAGAATAACTATTTCTGGAAAGATGAGGAGAACAGAATCGATTTTATAGCCAATGGAGATATTATCAGAGTTGAGAGAGTACAGTCAACTGAAGAAGTCCATGGACATACCTTTGCCAATATCACAATCACCATGCCCGATTACCGGGATATGGAGATGGAGGTAAAGGTGCTTCTGGATGTGATCGGACTGGATGCCCCATCCTTAAACTATGAGCAGCAGAAAACACTTTATTTATCTGTGGCAGAAGACTATCCGGATGAATCGGGCCGAAAGAAAGTGGCGGAAAAGATATCTACGGATCCCTTTTATAATGCCCTCCAGGTTAAGTTTGCCTATGCGGTTACCTGTCACAAGGCACAGGGGGGACAGTGGAAATCTGTGTTCCTGGACCAGGGCTACTTCACGGACGACATGTTATCCCTGGATTATCTGCGTTGGTTGTATACAGCGTTTACACGTGCATCAGAAAAACTCTACCTGGTGAATTTTGCAAAACAATTTACTCGCCGATAATCTTCACCAGGGCACGCTTGCGGCGTTTTCCGTCAAACTCTCCATAAAAGATCTGTTCCCAGGGTCCGAAGTCCAGGCGTCCACCGGTGATGGCCACCACCACTTCACGGCCCATCAGTGTACGTTTGATATGGGCATCTGCATTGTCTTCAAAACCATTGTGTTTGTATTGGCTGTAAGGTTTCTCCGGCGCCAGCTTCTCCAGCCACACTTCAAAATCCTGATGCAGTCCTGCTTCATCATCATTGATAAACACTGATGAGGTGATGTGCATGGCATTTACCAGGGCCAGCCCTTCCTGAACACCACTTTCGCGCAGGCAGGCTTCTACCTGTGGTGTGATATTAATCAATTCCCTTCGCTGTTTTATTTCGAACCAGAGTTCCTTCCGATATGATTTCATAGGCTCAGATTTGGCTTAGTTTAATTTTAACTCCCTTTGTATATTCAGGATTTTCTTATCCAGCTTCGCTTTTTCCATCTTATAATCCTCTTTCTTTTCCAGCCTGCCGTTAACGCTGAAATAGAATTTGATCTTGGGCTCGGTTCCTGAAGGCCTGACAGAGATTTTACTGCCATCTTCCAGCAAGAACTGGAGTACGTTTGATTTGGGTAGATCCAGGGGGTTCCTGTCGCCATTAACACAGTTTGTACTTACCTGTTCCTGATAGTCACGGATTGTAACAACCGGTGATCCATCCAGCGTTTTCGGGGGATTCTTTCGGAAATCTGCCATCATCTGCTGGATCTCTTCTGCTCCGGATTTTCCTTTTCTGACTACATTGACCAGGGATTCCTGGTACAGGGAGAACTTCAGGTACATTTCCAGCAGGATATCGTACATACTTTTATCCCTGCTTCGGGCCCAGGCTGCCATTTCAGCTAATATTGAGCAGGAGGCCACAGCATCTTTGTCCCGGACAAAATCACCAATCATAAACCCATAACTCTCCTCACCTCCTCCTATGAAGGTCATTGTATCTTCATTTTTCCGGATGATATCGGCGATGAATTTGAAACCTGTAAGCACATCCCAGTAAGGTACTTTATAGTGCCTGGCCATTTCGGCTATCAGTTCAGTGGTCACAATGGTTTTCACAATATACTCCTTGCCTTTGAGTTTTCCCCGCTCGGACCATTGTGACAGGAGATAGTAGGAGAGCAGGGAGGCGGTCTGGTGACCGTTCACCAGGATCAGATTCCCACTCTTATCACGGATGGCGATTCCTACCCGGTCTGCATCCGGATCGCTGGCCATGACCAGGTCGGCACCCACTTCGTCGGCTTTTTTCAGTGCCATGTCAAGAGCTGCAGACTCTTCAGGGTTTGGAGATACCACAGTTGGGAAATTTCCATCAACCACATCCTGTTCCGGGACATTATAAATATTCGTAAATCCCAATTGCTTCAGGGCCCTGGGCACCAACTCCACCCCGGTCCCGTGTATTGGAGTGTACACAATTTTTATATCAGGGTGCGCTGCAATAAGTTCGGGATTGATGGACTGTTTTATTACTTCATCTATGTATAGGGCATCCATTTCTTCACCCAGGGTGATAATTTTGTTTTTATCGCCATTGAATTTTACATCCCCGATGGATTTGATTTTCTGAACCTCATTGATGATGTTTACATCGTGGGGGTTGATGATCTGAGCACCGTCCTCCCAGTATGCTTTGTATCCGTTATACTCTTTGGGATTATGAGAGGCTGTAATTACCACTCCACTCTGACACCCCAGTTGCCGGATGGCAAAACTGAGCTCAGGTGTGGGACGTAAGCCATCAAACAGGTAGGCCTTAAAGCCATTGGCAATGCAGATCTGGGCCGTTATTTCTGCGAAGAGCGGACTGTTGTTCCTGCAATCGTGTGCAACAGCCACACTGATCTCCTCCCGGTCGCTGAACTGGTCCTGCAGGTAATTGCAAAGTCCCTGCGTGGCCATCCCCACCGTATAAATGTTCATGCGGTTGGTGCCCACTCCCATAATCCCACGCAGTCCGCCCGTTCCGAATTCCAGATCGCGATAAAAGCTTTCGATTAACTCTGTCTCATTATTGTCCAGCATATCACGAATGGCCGTTTTAGATGCCTCATCGATGGGGCTGTTCAGCCATTCTCCGGCTTTCTTCCGGACTTCATCTAATACCTTATTTTCCATGGGATTAAATTATATTACTTATATCAGGTCATGTATACATCGCTCCAGGCTTAGCCTCCAGTAGGGGACTTCCACTCCGTAGACCTCCTGGATCCTGGATTTGTTCAGTACGCTGTAGGCCGGGCGTTTCACTGATCCGGGTGCCTGGTGGCTTTCTATGGGTATCACCTTGGCCCTGCAGCCAATGAGGCGGCAGATTTCCATGGTCATGTCATACCAGCTGCAAACCCCGCTGTTGGAGTAATTGAAAATGCCCGGTACAAATTGTATCATATCCGAATCCACATCTGAAATGATCTGCATAATTGCTTTAGCCAGATCCTCCGCATAGGTGGGAGTACCCACCTGGTCATATACCACCCTCAGATCACTCTTCAGATCCATCTTGTTGATCATACTCTTTACAAAGTTCTTGCCGAATACACTGTAGAGCCATGAAGTACGTATGATCAGGGCACGGGGATGCCCCCGTAATGCATTTTCTCCTTCAAGCTTGGTTCTGGCATATACCCCCAGGGGAGCAGTTGGGTCGTCTTCCCTGATGGGTCGCGGCTGCTCGCCCCGGTAAACATAATCTGTAGAGATATGAACAATCCGAATGGATCTGTGGTCCTCCAGGCATTGTTTGAAATTCACCAGGATATCCCGGTTGAGTCTGGTTGCTTCCTCGGGTTCCTTCTCTGCTCCTTCAACATCCGTATAGGCAGCACAGTTAATGATAAAATCAACGGGATTAGCTGCCAGGTAAGATTTGAGTGCTCTTAGGTCGGTTGCATCCAGCTCATCCACATCTGTAAATGTATAGATCTGTCTGAACCTGTTACGCATTTTTTTGATTTCTCTTCCAAGCTGACCATTTGCCCCTGTTACAAGTACATGACTCATGCTGTAATGTTTAAAGTTGTTTTAAATAGGGCAGAAGCCTGTCCTTTTCAGAAATAATTGCCTTCTCCGGATCAATCTTCCAGTCAATCTGAAGATCGGGATCATTGAAACGAATTCCCGATTCGGATTCCGGGTGATAGTATTGATCGCATTTATAGAGTACAGTTGCTCGCTCAGTAAGAACCGCCATTCCGTGTGCAAAGCCACCAGGGATCATCAACTGTAAAAAATTCTCTGCACTTAGCTCAAGGCCATACCAACGTCCGTAGGTAGGTGAGCCGGGACGGATGTCCACTGCCACATCAAAAACAGCACCCTCTGTTACTCTTACCAGCTTTGCCTGTGCATGGGGTCCCTTTTGATAGTGCAGGCCACGAATCACACCATAGCCTGAACGGCTCTGATTGTCCTGTATGAAATTATACTCAATTCCATGATGCGACAGATCTGTTTTATGATAACTCTCAAGAAAATACCCCCTGGGATCCTTAAAAACCTTGGGTTCCAGAATCAGGAGTCCTTCAATACCTGTCTCTTTTACGGTCATAATCCCTAGGTATCTGAGTCCAGCATTCTTTCGTCGGCAATGCTGAAGAGGTACTGACCATAGGAGCTGTTTCGCATTTGCTCTGCAATTTGCAGCAGTTGCTCCTTATTAATATATCCCATCAGGTAGGCGATTTCCTCTATGCAGGAGATCTTTAGCCCCTGTCGCTGTTCGATTGTATGCATGTAATTGGCAGCCTGCAGTAAACTCTCCTGTGTGCCCGTATCCAGCCAGGCCATTCCCCTTCCCATGATCCTCACCTTCAGTCGTTCTTCTTCCAGGTAAAGCCTGTTCAGGTCTGTGATCTCCAGTTCACCGCGCCTGGACGGCTTCAGGGTCTTAGCCTTTTTCACAACATCATTTCCATAAAAATAAAGTCCCGTTACAGCGTAATTTGATTTGGGCTTCTCCGGTTTTTCTTCGAGAGTCAGGACCTTTCCATTTTTATCGAAATCGACAACCCCGTAACGCTCCGGATCCGTAACATAGTAGCCAAAGACCATGGCCCCCTCCTTCAACGCGGCAGCCTCTCTCAGGGTGCTTCCAAAACCATGTCCGTAAAAGATATTATCCCCAAGGATCAGGCAGACCGGATCCCTCCCAATAAAGTCTTCTCCGATCAGGAAGGCCTGTGCCAGTCCGTCCGGCGAGGGCTGAATGGTGTAACTTAAGGAAAGCCCCAGCTGACTCCCGTCATCCAGCAGAGTTTGATAGAGATGCAGATCCTCTGCTGTGGAAATAATAAGGATCTCCCGGATGCCTGCCAGCATAAGAACAGACAGGGGGTAGTAAATCATCGGTTTGTCATAAACAGGAATGATCTGTTTGGAGATGGACTTGGTGATTGGATGAAGTCGGGTGCCTGCGCCTCCGGCAAGAATGATTCCTTTCATATTAGCTTTTTAATAATTGATCAAAGTATGCAATTGTTTTATCCAGACCGGCCTCAAGCTCCACTTTGGGACTCCAGTTATCCAGTATCTTTTTTGCCAGACTGATGTCAGGTTGCCTCTGAACCGGGTCGTCCGGGGGCAGGGGCTGGAAACTGATCCTGGATTTGGAGCCGGTCATTTCGATAACTTTTTCGGCCAGCTCAAGGATGGTAAACTCCACGGGATTTCCAAGATTCACAGGACCGGTAAGCTTGTCGCCGGTCTGCATCATCCGGATCATTCCCTCAAGCAGGTCGTCCACATACTGGAAGCTTCTGGTCTGCTTTCCATCCCCGTAAATGGTAATGGGCTGGTTATGAAGTGCCTGTACGATAAAATTGGATACAACCCGGCCATCTTTCGGGTGCATATTGGGGCCATAGGTGTTGAAGATCCTGACAATTTTGATTCTTACCTGGTTTTGCTGATGATAGTCTGTAAAGAGTGTTTCAGCGCAGCGTTTTCCTTCATCATAGCAGGAACGCACTCCGATGGGATTTACATTTCCCCAGTAAGATTCGGGTTGGGGATGCACGGTAGGGTCCCCGTATACCTCACTGGTGGAGGCCTGCAGTATCTTGGCCTTAATCCGCTTGGCCAGCCCAAGCATATTGATGGCACCCATTACGGATGTCTTAACCGTCTTGATGGGATTGTACTGGTAATGAATAGGTGATGCCGGGCAGGCCAGATTGTAGATTTCATCTACCTCTACAAAGTAGGGTGCGGTCACATCGTGCCGGATCAGTTCAAAGTAGGGATTGTCGAGCAGGTGGGCAATGTTTCTTTTGGATCCCGTGAAGTAGTTATCCAGGCTCAGCACTTCGTGACCTTCATCCAGCAAGCGATTGCATAAATGAGATCCAATAAAGCCGGCTCCACCGGTGACAAGGATGCGTTTCATTTTGCTCAGGGTTTAACAGCTTGCTTACCAATGCTATAATAGGAGAAACCATGCTCCTTTAATTCCCCGGCGTCATAGATATTCCGTCCGTCAAAAATCACCTTTTCACGCATTAGCTTCTCCAGTACCTTGTAGTTCAGAACCCGAAACTCCGGCCATTCTGTAACCACAATCAATCCATCTGTATCAACCAGGGTCTCGTATTTATCTTTGCAGTAAGCAACTTTGTCTCCCAGAACTCTTTCGGCTTCTTCCATGGCAACCGGATCATATGCTTTGATCTGCACACCTTCCCTTTTCAGTTCTTCGATGATGCGTATGGAGGGAGCTTCCCGCATATCGTCCGTATGCGGTTTAAACGAGAGTCCCCAGAGAGCGATCTTTTTCCCCTTGAGGGAGGAGCCGAAATGCTCTTTTAATTTTGCGGGGATAACCACCTTCTGATTCTCATTAACCAGTTCCACCGCTTTTAATATCTCCAGGGAGCGATTGTATTCATCTCCGGTTCGGATCAGGGCCTTCACATCCTTGGGAAAGCAGCTTCCTCCATATCCTGCTCCGGGATAGATGAATTTGTTACCGATGCGTGTGTCACTTCCAATTCCCTTTCTGACCATATTTACATCGGCCCCTACCACTTCACATAAATTGGCTATGTCATTCATGAAGCTGATTTTTGTAGCCAGCATCGAGTTTGCGGCATACTTGGTCATTTCTGCCGAGGTGATATCCATGAAAATAAGAGGATGTCCGTTGAGAGTGAAGGGCTTATAGAGCCTCTTCATGAGTTTCTCAGCTCGTTTTGAATCTGCCCCGATTACGATTCTGTCGGGTTTCAGAAAATCATTGATGGCTGCACCCTCTTTCAGGAATTCCGGATTGGAAGCCACATCAAATTCAAGTTTGCTGTTTCTTCTTTTAAGCGCATCAGTCACCCTTTGTCTCACTTTTTCAGCAGTTTTGATTGGAACTGTACTCTTGGTGGCAATGACCAGGTAGTTCTGCATGTAGGTGCCGATTTCATCGGCCACTGCCAGGACATATTGGAGGTCGGCACTGCCATCCTCGTCAGGAGGAGTTCCCACGGCAATAAATACGGCCTCGCAATCCACCAGGCTCTCTTGCAGGCTGGTGCTGAAAAAAAGCCGACCCTGTTCCACATTGTTCCTGACCATGTTTTCCAGTCCGGGCTCATAGATGGGGATGATTCCCTGTTTCAGATTTTCAATCTTCTGTTTGTCAATATCGACGCAGGTTACAGTGATCCCCGTCTCCGCGAAACAGGTTCCTGAAACCAATCCAACATATCCTGTTCCAACAACAGCAATTTTCATAGTATAGTGGCTTTATAAATTGAAATGTAAAGTTAAATTTTTAATGGATACCTCAGCATAATGCTTTCTGAGTTTTTAATAGGGCTTCCTGCAGGATTACAAATGTTGGGTTCTCAGGGGTTTAGGTGTCTCTTTTTTTGGGCATTTACATGCATTTTATTAACTTTGCGGCTTGTTTAAATAACTATAATGTCTAACTTATTAATTTTAAGAGAATTAACTAATGTCTAACGAAAGTAAAAAGGTAGATCCCAACGAAGTTGAGGAGCAAGCCAACG